>Ga0209787_1000011_pt1 | contig 173687 bp, 162 predicted proteins | sample WorMetLIZISLAND2_2_FD_187414 | JGI IMG/M metagenome (GOLD analysis project Ga0209787, IMG submission 187414) | Marine gutless worms symbiont microbial communities from Max Planck institute for Marine Microbiology, Germany - Olavius loisae LIZARD... ... | reverse complement strand
ACGTTTCCACGCCCAGGAGCGGCATTAAACCGGACTTCCCGATATTCCGGCAAATCGCCCAACACATCGCTCAAAAGCCCTAAACAACAAACCCCACCAAAAAATGATGGGGTTTGTCAGCGGTCTGGGGGGCGAAAGCCCCCTTCTTTTTGCCCGCGGCTATTCCACCTGGACCTGCAGCAACCCGCGGGCCGCCAGGTTCTCCATCAAGGCCCGCGTCCCGAAGGTCCACGGCTCGATCCGGTCGCATAGGTCGACCCGCTGCACCAGGCAGCCGAGGCTCGGCGTGCGGACACTGACGATGTCACCGACTTCGTGTGTGAACCCTGCGCCCGGCGTCTTGCGGTCTTGGGTCGGCGCGAACATGGTGCCCAGCATCAACATCAACCCGTCCGGGTACTGATGCACGGAACCGATGGTCTGGGCGACGATGTCGGCCGGATCACGGCTGATCTTGGACATGGAACTGGCCCCGTCCAGACGGAATCCATCGGCCCCCTCGACGGCCATGGTGATCTCGCTGGAGCGCACGTCGTCGAGCGAGAAGGTGTCGTCGAAGAGCCGCAGGAACGGGCCCATGCCGCAGGATCCGTTGTTGTCTTTGGCCTTGCCGAGCAGGAGCGCGCTGCGCCCTTCGAAATCCCTGAGGTTGACGTCGTTGCCGAGCGTCGCGCCGACGATGGTGCCGGCCGAATTGACGGCGGCGACGATCTCCGGTTCCGGGTTGTTCCAGGTTGAGTCCGGATGGAGCCCGACGGCGGCGCCGATACCGACCGCCGACATCGGTTGCGACTTGGTGAAGACCTCGGCGTCGGGACCGATAGCCACCTCCAGGTACTGGGACCAGTATCCTCGTTCGATCAGTTCATCCTTCAATCGCTGGGCATCGACCGATCCAGGTACGATCGCGGAAAGCTCGACACCAATGATATCGCGGAGTGATCCCCGGATTTCGTCGGCCTGCGTCGGGTCACCCTTGGCGCGTTCCTCGATGACCCGCTCCAGCATGCTATCAGCGAAGGTCACGCCGGCCGCCTTCAAGGCCTGCAGATCGCAGGGTGCCAAAAAATGGGGCTGTGACGGATCACGGGCCTCCGCATCGCTGTTGGCGAGCAGATCCGCGAAAGGGCCGATCAGAGGCGCATCCGCTTCCCTCACCAGACGCGCGACGTTTGTGTTTTCCAGGAGCCCACTGACCGTCGGCGCCAATGCCGAAAGGTCATGAACGCCGCTGTCACGCACGGCTGCAGGCACCGGCCCGGCGATTTCGCCCGGTATCCAGACTCGGGCCAGTAAGGCGCCGGCGCAACCGTCAGCCGGCAGGCAATTGCCTGGAGTCAGTCGTTCCTTCACTGCCCTACCCCCTTGAACGTGGGTTCAGTTGATCAGTTCGAGCCACTCGTCCTCGGAAAGAACAGCAACACCCAATTCCTCGGCTTTTTTGCGTTTCGAACCGGCACCGGGGCCGGCGACGACGATATCCGTTTTTTTGGATACGGAGCCGGAGACCTTAGCGCCCAGGGATTCTGCTTTGGCCTTGGCTTCCGATCGGCCCATGGTCTCGAGTGTGCCCGTAAACACCACCGTTTTGCCGGCGACCGGAGAGCCGGAACTGTCCGGAGCCTCAAAGTCCGCGACATTCAGAAGGTCAGCGAGATCGGCCAGGACCTCACGGTTATGGGGTTCCTCGAAGAAGGCCAGTAGGTCATCGGCGACCGACGGCCCGATGCCGTCTATGGCGGTCAGTTCCTGGTAGGCATCCGAATCCCGGTCATGGGCCGCGGTCATCGCGGCAATCCAGCCGTCGAGCGAACCGAACTGCTTGGCCAGAAGGCGTGACGTCGCCTGCCCGACTTGGCGGATGCCGAGTGCATAGATGAACCGGGCCAGGTCGATGGAGCGTTTTTCACTAAGGGCGGTCAGGAGGTTTTCGACGGATTTGCCGCCCCAGCCCTCGCGTTCGGCGATTTCGTCCTGCCGGTCGGCCAGACTGAAAATATCGGCCGCCGTCTTGATCAGGCCGTCGGTCCAGAAATTCTCGATGTGCTTTCCGCCCAAACCCTCGATGTCGAAGGCATCGCGCGAAACGAAGTGCTTGAGCCGCTCCACGGCCTGGGCCGGGCAGACGAGCCCGCCGGAGCAGCGCCTGGCCGCCTCCCCCTCCTCGCGGACGGCGGCACTGCCGCATTCCGGACAGGCATCGGGAAAGCGGTAGGGTTGTGACTCCTCGGGCCTTTCCTCGACAACCACCGAAACCACCTGCGGAATAACGTCGCCGGCCCTCTGTATGATGACGGTGTCGCCCTCGCGTACACCCAGCCGTTCGATCTCGTCTTCGTTGTGCAGCGTCGCCCGCGAGACGACGACGCCGCCGACGGTGACCGGTTCCAAGTGCGCGACCGGGGTCAGGCTGCCGGTGCGCCCGACCTGGATATCGATCTTGTTGAGCACTGTACGCGCCTTTTCCGCCGGGAATTTGTGGGCGATGGCCCAGCGCGGCGCCCGGCTGACGAAGCCCAGGCGCTCCTGCCAATCGAAACGGTTGATCTTATAGACCATGCCGTCGATGTCGTAATCCAGCGCCGCCCGCCCGTTGCCGATGCGCTCGTGAAGCGCGATCAGGTCATCGACAGAGCGACACAATTCCGTTAGTGGGTTGACCGGGAAACCCCAGGACTTGAGCTGTTCCAGATAGGCCCACTGGCTGTCGCCGATCGGTTCGGACATCTCGCCCGCCGAATACAGGAAGATCGACAACGGCCGGCTTGCCGTTATGGCCGGATCCAACTGCCGGAGACTGCCGGCCGCCGCGTTGCGCGGATTGGCGAAGACCTTGCCGCCGCTTTCCTCCTGGCTGGCATTGAGGGCCTGGAAATCGGTTTTCGACAAATAGACCTCGCCGCGCACCTCGAGGACAGCGGGAACGCCACTGCCTGCGATCTCTTTGGGCAGACCAGTAATGGTCCGCAGGTTTTCTGTGATGTTCTCGCCGGTGGTGCCGTCGCCCCGCGTGGCGCCCAGCACGAAACGGCCCTCCTCATAACGCACGTTGACCGACAACCCGTCAATCTTCGGCTCGCCGACCACCTCGATCGGTTCGGTGCCGTCGAGATTGAGGAAGCGGCGCACCCGCTCGAAGAACTCGGCGACATCATCCTCGGAAAAGGCGTTGCCGAGCGACAGCATCGGTTTGGCGTGAGTGACCTTGGAGAACCCCTCGGCGGCCGGTGCGCCGACCCGTTTCGACGGGCTGTCGGGACGGACCAGGTTCGGGAAAAGCGCCTCGATGGCCTCATTGCGGCGGCGCAGAGCATCGTATTCGGCATCCGATATCGTCGGCGCGTCCAACTGGTGGTAGGCGCGGTCGTGTTCGGCGATTTCCTTGGCCAGGCGTTCGAGCTCGACCAAGGCATCGATCTGGGTCAACCCCTCGACGTCGAGGTCCCTGAGCTCATCGTTCATGGTCCGCCACCGGCGAGCAGGCTATCGGCTGCGGCGCGGGCCTCTTCGGTGACGGTGGCACCGGCGAGCATACGGGCGATCTCCTCCTTGCGTTCGGATCGGGCCAGGGGGTCGACATGGGTCCAAACGCGGCCCGCGTCATCCGCGCCACTTCCGTCAGCGCGATCGCCATCCTCAGACTTCGAGACACGCCAATGATGCTTGCCGCGCGCTGCTACCTGCGGTGAATGGGTGACGACCAGGACCTGGGCGTTTTCTGCGAGCCTAGCCAGCCGTTCGCCGACGGCGGCGGCGACGGCACCGCCGACACCGGCGTCGACCTCATCGAAAACGAGAGTCGGCACCGAATCGGCCTCGGCGAGAACCACCTTCAGCGCCAACATGAAACGCGCCATCTCGCCACCGGACGCGATCTTGTTCAAGGGCCCCGGCGGCGTCCCCGGGTTGGTAGCGACGAGAAAGGTCACGCGGTCGCATCCGTTGGCCGACCAGTCGCCCTCTTCCAAGGGATTGATCTCGACAACGAACCGCGCCTTCTCCAGCTTCAGGCTTGCCAGCTCGTGGGCCAGGCCCGCTTCCATGCGCTGGGCTGCCTTTTTCCGTTCTCCATTCAGCTGGTCGGAAACGGCGACGAACGCCTCCTTGGCCAAGACCGCCTGATGAGCCAACTCTGCCAATCGGCCGCTGCCGTCGTCCAGCGCATCCAATTTGGCAGCCATGGCCGCGGCCAGGTCAGCCAGATCGTCGACAGCGCAACCGTGTTTGCGGGCCAGCGCGCGGAGCGAAAACAGGCGTTCCTCGGCTCGGTCAAGGGAACCGGGATCGACATCCAGGTCACCAAGGGCACGGTCGAGCTGGTTCGCGGCATCGGCGTTTTCGTTAATGGCGCGGTCGAGGGCCTCGATGACGCCGTTCAGGGTTCCCTGCGCCTTGTCGGCGACCTTGCCCAGCGTTCTCGCGGCGCGTTGCAGTTTGGAATCGCCGTCATCCATGTCGCGGCGCGCCTCGTTTAAGGCGGAAACCAACTGCTCCGCATGCATCAAGAGGTTCCGTTGCTCGGCAAGGCGCGTCTCCTCACCGGGTTCCGGGCCCAATGACTGGAGCTCGGCGACGGCATGACGCAGGAACTCCTCGTCGCGCTTCGCCGTTTCCAGGTCGGCCGCCGCCTGGCGATGTTCCGCCGCCTTTTTTGACCAGACCTCGAAGGCCGCACCGGTTTCCGTGAGGAGCGCGTCGAAACCGCCAAAAGAATCGAGCAGCACGCGGTGGAACGATTGATTGAGGAGCCGCTGGCTCTCGAACTGGCCATGGATTTCGACCAGCGCATCCCCAATCTGCGACAACAGACCGACGCTGACCGGCTGATCGTTGACGAAAGCCTTGGATCTTCCGTCGTCGGTTAACGTGCGCCTGAGGATGATCTCATCGCTTTCATATCCAAGGCCGTTTGCGTCGAGCAACGCCCATAGGTCGTGGGTCTTGGGCAACGAAAAGGAGGCGGTAACGGCGGATCTCCTGGCCCCCGAACGGACCAGACGCGATTCGGCGCGGACGCCGAGGGCCAGCCCGAGGGCGTCGAGGAGAATCGATTTTCCAGCGCCGGTCTCACCGGTCAGCACGCCGAGACCCGGTTCCAACTCGAGATCGAGCCGGTCGATGAGGACCACGTCCCTAATGGATAGGCAGGTCAGCATTCAGGGATGAAAGCTCCGTTCGGCTTACCAGAACTTCAGGGAATCGTACCACGCCTTGCCGCCGTCCGGGTTTTCTTTGCGGACCTGCTTGTCTTCGATCATTTGGTATGAGTCGACATACCATTCGCTTCCCGGGAAATTGTGCCCCAAGACGGCGGCCGTCTTGCGGGCTTCTTCCTCCAGGCCGAGGGCGTGGTAGGCCTCGGCCATCCGATGCAAGGCTTCCGGCGTATGGGTTGTCGTCTCGAAGTTGGCGACGACGAACTTAAAGCGGTTGATTGCCGCCAGGTATTGGCCCTGGTTGTGATAATAACGGCCGATCTCCATTTCCTTGCCAGCCAGGTGATCGAAGGTCAGGTCGAGTTTCAGTTTCGCGTCCCTGGCATACTTCGAATCCGGAAACCGGGTGACCAACTCGTTGAGGGACTCCATGGCCAACTCGGTCATCTTCTGGTCGCGCGCGACATCGGAAATCTGCTCGTAGTAGCTCAGAGCCTTCAGGTAATAAGCGTAGGCGACGTCCTTGTTCGCTGGATGCAGTTGGATGAAACGATCCAGCGCGACGATCGCGTCGTCATAACGGTTCGCCTGATAATAGGCGTAGGCCGCCATCAACTGTGCCTTGGTCGCCCATACCGAATAGGGGTGCTGGCGCTCGACCTCGTCGAATCTCTCGGTGGCCTTGTTGTAGTCTTGATCCTGCATCAGGTCGATCGCCCGGTTGTAAAGCTCCTCGACTGGCCTCTCGACGTATTCCTCCTTCTTGGTTGATCCGCAGGCCGCCAGCGACAAAGCGACCAAGGATGCGGTCACCGACACTCGCCAGTTTCCGAATTCTCGAATCCTTTGGGTCGCCAGCGGAGTCATGATCCTATCGCTCATGGAACTTGTCTTGGTCGTCGTCATTTTCGGGGAACCGTTTCGACGAAGTATATCATGCCCGGCCCGGCTCATGGCAAGACAATGGATGCCTATGGGGAAGCTACTGGGAATACGGTTCGCCACGGACACGCGAAATATGCGGGTCATGTCCTACAAAAGGAAAACCCCGCCGGGGCGGGGTTCGTTTCGGGTGCAATTTCCGTGAAACGCGGATCACGCGACAGCCGGCTGCGCCCAAATTCCGCCATCGACCGCAAATCCGACCTCGTCGCCGCTGATCGTGTCGTAACACCAGGCTTCATCATCGGCGAACAGTTCACGGAGAAGCGCATTGTTGAGTTTGTGTCCGCAGCGGACGCCTTCAAAGGCCCCCATGATCGAGACGCCGGCGAGGTAAAGATCGCCGACGGCGTCGAGCATCTTGTGGCGGACGAACTCATCGTCGTAACGAAGCCCGCCCTCGTTGAGAACCTTGTCGCCGCTGACGACGATAGCGTTATCCAGGGAGCCGCCTTTGGCGAGGCCGGCCGCCTGCATGGCTTCCACTTCATGAAGGAAGCCGAAGGTCCTCGCCTGCGCCAGTTCCTTGCAGAACGTTCCGTTGACCAGTCCGATATTGAGAGACTGGTGGGACACCAAGGTCCCGTTGAACTCGATTTCGACGTCGAAAGAAAGATGATCGGCCGGCTTCAGGGAGGCCGTGGCATCGCCGTCCTCGACCGTGATCGGCTTCAGGATACGAATGATGCGGCGGGCCTCTTTCTGTTCCACCACGCCGGCGCATTCGACGAGGAAAACGAAGGGCGCTGAACTGCCGTCCATGATCGGCACTTCCGGCCCGTCGATCTCGATCAGGATGTTGTCGATGCCACATCCGGCAAGTGCCGCCATCAGATGTTCCACGGTACCGACGGTGATGCCGTCGCCATTTCCCAGGACCGTGCACAGCCGCGTATCGACGACCCGGTCCCACGACGCGGGAATCAGGCAATCTCCCTCTTCCACATCGATGCGTTTGAAGACGATTCCGGAATTCGGTTCGCCCGGAAGGAGTGTCAGGGAAACGGTCTCACCGGAATGAAGGCCGGGGCCGCTGCAACTGACCGGGCGCTTCAGGGTCCGCTGACGAACAACCACCGGACCATCGCCCCGTTCTGCTATCTTCTTATCGTTCTGTTTCCCCATGACCCCGTCGCAATTCGTTGTTGCCTGTTTCGTCCCCTGGACGGCGTTTTTTCCGTCCGCCTACCAGCGGTTGGGAATGCTCATGTCCGAGGATGTGTTTAACAACATCCCCGGACACGAACAAATCACTCTTTGTTTCGTTTTGTTACCTTTTTCATCAAGGCCTTAGCCATTTTTCGATCAGTTGGCCTGGCGCCGCAAGAAGGCCGGAATATCGAGAAGATCGTCTTCCGCCTCTTGCACCTTGGGCGCCGGCTCAACCGCCAACTCGGCGATTTCAACCTGCGCCGGTTCCGATTCCGCGACGGCAGCGACCGGCGGAGAACTCGGCGCCGGCACCACTGGCGCTATGGCTTCTTTTCTAGCAGACAACCCTTTACTTTCGGTTACCTGACTCAAGCTCGGTGCCGGTTCCTGCGGTGACGCCGAAGACGCCAATCCCATGGCAGCGCGCCCCGTCCGGGTAACCCGTTCGAACAGGCTTGGCCGGGACGACTGTGGCGCTTCTGCTTCCGCCGGTGGTTTTTCGGCGACGCCATTGGTCATCGCCGCTGCCGCAAACGGCTCAGGCGCCTCGGGGACAGCCGGTTCCTTGGCTTCCATGGGCTGCGGCGGGATAAAGGCATCAGCCGTACCCATCGACGGTGTTGCGGCGACGGGAACCATCGGCTCCGGCGCCGGTTCCACCGTTGGCTCCACCGCGGGCTCCAAAGGCGTTTCGGCAATCGGTTTGGTTTTCGCTTCGGCGATTGGTTCCTCGGCCGGCGCGTCGACCGTTTCAGGGTCGGTGATGTCAGCCGCTGCCTCGCCGGATTCCGCGGCAATCGGTTCGGGCACCGTATCCGCCAAAGGCTCCGCGGTCGGCTCCATCATTGTTTCCAGCGGCGTTCCCGGTGTTGAGGAAATCGCCGTTTCGGCAGGCTTTTCTTCAGCAATCACTTCGCTGACCGGATCGTCGATCACCGATGTGGAAACGGTGTTAATCGCCGGTGTCTGAGGCCGGCTCACGGCTTCCGTGACGTTGAGCATGGTCGGCTGCGGCAACCGGGCCGCATCAGCGTCGATGCCGGTGGCGACGACAGAAACCCGCATCTTGCCCTGCAGGTCCTTGTCGAAGGCCGAACCAACGATGATGTGGGCTTCCTGGTCGACCTCTGCACGGATACGCGTCGCCGCCTCGTCGACCTCGAAAAGCGTGATGTCCTCGCCGCCGGTGATATTGATAAGAACGCCTTTCGCACCCTTCATCGAGGTGTCCTCGAGCAGCGGGTTGGCGATCGCCGCTTCCGCGGCATCGAGGGCCCGGCGTTCGCCTTCCGCCTCGCCCGTACCCATCATCGCTTTGCCCATCTCCCGCATCACCGAGCGAATATCGGCGAAATCGAGGTTGATCAGGCCCGGCATGACGATCAGGTCGGTGACACCACGAACACCCGAATAGAGAACTTCGTCAGCCATGGCGAAGGCATCGGAGAAGGTCGTGTGTTCATTGGCGACACGGAACAGGTTTTGGTTCGGGATAATGATCAAAGTATCGACGAACTGCTCGAGCTCTTCGATACCGGCTTCCGCCAATCGCATGCGGTGCGTGCCTTCGAACTGGAAGGGTTTGGTGACGACACCGACGGTGAGGATGCCGGCTTCGCGCGCGGCCCGGGCAATGACCGGCGCCGCGCCGGTTCCCGTTCCGCCGCCCATGCCGGCCGCGATAAAAGCCATGTGGACGTCGTCCAGGTCCTCGAGCAAATGCTCCAACGCCTCCTCGGCGGCAGCCTTGCCGATTTCCGGTTGGGCGCCGGCACCGAGCCCTTGGGTCAGGTGGGTTCCTAACTGGACGCGACGCTCGGCCCGGGATTGGACAAGGGCTTGGGCATCGGTGTTGGCGACGATGAAATCGACGCCCTCCAGCTCCCGCCTGATCATGTTGTCGACGGCGTTGCCGCCAGCGCCGCCGACACCGACGACGGTAATTCTCGGTTTCAGTTCCGGAGTTTCGGTATTACTCGGAACGGTCAAATTGATACTCATGTAGACCTCCTTCGTCTGCGCTTTAGGCCGTCCGGGTTGGGAAGCGCACCCGACGGTATCCTGGGCGCGCAGGTTCAATGTGCCGCCGTCGGATGACGGCGGCGGCTTGTTCGAGATGGAGTCTTGGGGTCATCTCAAAAATTCTCCTTTAACCATTGTCCGAGCCGACCGAACCGACCGTGCGTTTCCGGCAGCGGGCGGTAGGCGGAACTCGGCGTCGTTTCTTTGTGTTCGAGGGCGTAGCAAAGCAATCCGACACAGGTGGAAAACGCCGGTCCGGCTGCGGCTTCAGCCAAACCTTCGATCGGGTGGGGACAGCCGAGACGCACCTGTTTGTCGAGGACCCGGCCAGCCAATTCGGCAATTCCCGGCAATTGGCTGGCGCCCCCGGTCAGGACGGCGCGACGGCCGGCCACCTTGTCGAAACCGGCGGCCGCCAAGCGATCCCGCGCCATTTCGACGATTTCCTCGGCCCGCGGGCGGATGATTCCAACCAGCATGGAACGGGGAACCTGATTGGTTTCGCCGCTGTCCTCCTCGCCGACCAATGGAACCTTGATGACTTCACGGTCGTCGTTGGCGGACGGCACGGCGTTTCCGTAGAGCGTCTTCATGCGCTCGGCGTGATCAAGCGGCGTCGCCAGGCCGCGGGCGATATCGTTGGTGATGTGCTGTCCACCGAGGGGCAGAGCTTCGGTGTGCACCAGTTCACCGTCGAAATAGACAGCGATGGAGGTTGTGCCGCCACCCATGTCGATGCAGGTGACGCCCATCTGTTTTTCGTCTTCGACCAGGCAAGCGAGCGCAGATGCATAGGACGAGACGACGATACCCTGGACGCCGAGATGGCACCGCGCGATCGCCGTTTCCAAATTGCGGATCGGCCCGCTACGGGCGCTGATCGTGTGCATGTTGACGCCGAGACGGTCGCCGTACATGCCCCGGGGGTCGCGGACACCCCGGTTTCCGTCGATGCTGTAGCCGACGGGGATGGTGTGCAGCAATTCTCCGTCTTCGCGGTATTCGGGAACCAGGTGGCTGGGATCGAGGATACGCCTGAGGTCGGCGTCTCCGATTTCGTGCCCGGCGATCGATACCTCGAATGCTATTAGACGCGACTTCGGTTTTCCGGCGCTCAGATTGACGACGACGGAATCGATGTTCTCACCGGCCATCTGTTCGGCGGCCTCTACAGTCGAGCGGATTGCCGCCTCTACGGCCTCCATATCGACGATCGTACCCGAACGGATGCCGCGGGAAACGTGGTGTCCGAGCCCGACGATGCGGGCGCCGGTGATACCTTTCGTCGACTTGTCCGTCGACGGTCTGGCGATCAGGCAACCAATCTTGGTGGTCCCGACATCGAGCGCTGCGATCAGGCCGCTCAGTGGTTTGTTATGGTTAACACCGCTTTTCATCTTGTTTTTCCTTACGGAACCCTGCAGTCCCGACTAGGTTTCCTGTCCCTTCTGTTTTTGCGTGTTCGTACTGGTCGGCGATTTTCTGACGATCAACCGGTCCGGGATCCGGAGATCGAGAATCTGGACGTCTTTTTCGAGGACGCGATGGGCCTTCTCGTATTCGGCTAAGCGCATCCAGGCCTCTCCGGCGTTCTTTTCCGGCAGCCGCACGTCGACGTCGCCGACAAGCCGCACGTTCCAACGTCTGCCGCCGACCCAGACGGCGGCCTTTACGAGATGCATGAGTTCCGGCTGGGTGCTGAGGGTTTCGATCAGGTCGGAAGCCTGGTCGGGCGCCCCTTCGCCGACGACGACGAGGAGATCGCTGAAGCGTTCCAAGCCCTTGCGCAGGATCACGGTACCGCTCTCGTCGATGAGATGAAAACGTTCCTTGTGCTGCCACAAGGCGACGGGTTGACGCTCTTCGACCGTCAACAGCACCGTGCTCGGCAGCATGCGCTCGACGGTTGCTTCGCGCACCCAAGGCAAGGCCTCGACACGGCGTTTCGCATCATCAAGGTCAAAGGCCAGAATGGGCGCGCCGCGCGCCAGACGGATGGCCTTGCGAAGGTCCTCCTGAGATGTTTCCTTGCGGCCGACGACGAGGATCTCCTTGACCCTGAAACCGACCTCCGCCGAAACGGCGATGGCCCGCCATTTGAGGCCGTCGATGGCTCGGCTCAAGGCCCCCGAGGAATGTCCCCACCAGGCCCCGCCCAGAACGAGGCCGATCATCACGGCTACCATGGCGCTCGAAAAACCGCGTCCCCGCCAGATCGATCCAGCGCGGCGCCGCGGTTTACCAAGCTTCGGTTTGGCCTTCTTCTCAGGCTTTTTGCGTTTCAACCACTTCATTGGTCACACTCCGCGTTTTCAACCATCCAGGAAACCAGGTCCTGGAACGAGAGGCCGGCGTGTGCGGCCTGTTCGGGCACCAGCGAGGTCGGCGTCATGCCCGGCTGTGTATTGACCTCGAGAATGAAGAGGTCTTCGCCGTCGTATCTGAAATCGGCCCGCGATACGCCTCGGCAGCCCAACGCCTGGTGAGCCGTGAGTGCCGATTGCAGGGCTTCGTCGTATAGGGCCTTGTCGATGTTTGCCGGAATTTCGTGTTTGGACCCGCCATCTGCGTACTTGGCGTCGTAGTCATAGAAGCCGCGATGCGTGGTGATCTCGGTTACGGCCAGGGGCCGGTCGCCCATAACCGAAACCGTCAATTCGCGCCCCTCAATGAACCGCTCGACCATGACCCGGTCGCCGACCGGCCAGCCGGGTTCGGCAAACATCGGCGTATTGTCACCGTCGCGGACGATATGGACGCCGACGCTGGAGCCCTCGTTGACCGGCTTGACGACAAAGGGTGGCTCCATGACACCGCCGTCGCGGACGGCGTCACTGGTCGTCACGACATGCTCCGCAACCTTCAATCCGGCCGCCTCGAACACGCGTTTCGCGACTTCCTTGTCCATGGCCAAGGCGGATGCCAGGAGTCCCGAGTGGGTGTAGGGAATGCCCAGGATATCGAGCAGGCCTTGGATGCAGCCGTCCTCACCGAAGCGGCCGTGCAGTGCGTTGAACACGGCGTCCGGTTTCGGGTAAAGCCGCGTCAGCAAAGGACCGACGTCGCGCTGCACATCGATGGCGGCCACATCGTAGCCGGCATCCTTCAACGCTTTCGAAACGGCGGCGCCGGAGACCAGAGACACTTCGCGCTCGGCCGACCAACCGCCCAACAGTACGGCGACATGTTTGGTCATCGCTCGGCCTCCCGCATTTGCCGACCCGCGACTTCACCGATCCGCCGGATCTCCCATTCGAGGGTGATGCCGCATTTATCGAAAACGCGCCGGCGAACCTCTTCTCCAAGGCCTTCGAGATCGGCGGCGCTGGCGGTTCCCGTATTGACCAGGAAGTTGCAGTGCAGGTCCGAGACCTGGGCTCCGCCGTGCAATAACCCCCGGCACCCGGCTTGGTCGATCAACTCCCAGGCCTTGTGCCCCGGCGGGTTGCGGAAGGTCGAGCCTCCGGTCGGCGTACGCACCGGTTGGGTCTCGTCGCGTTGTCTCTGGATGTCGTCCATACGCTCGCCGATAACGGCGGGATCCTCTGGGCGACCCTCGAAGGCCGCAGATACCGCGATCCAATCGCCGTCGATTGCCGAATGGCGATACTCGAAACCCATTTGGGCGCCGGCCAATTCGTGGTACTGCCCGCCGCGGTCGATGAAGCGCGCCGACCGGCAGACGTCCTTGGTTTCCCGCTCATAGGCGCCGGCATTCATGCGGACGGCTCCGCCTATGGTTCCGGGAATGCCGGCCAGGAATTCGAGACCGCCGACACCGCCGTCACGGGCGGCGCGGGCAACGACCAGCCCAGCGGCCCCGGCGCCGGCTTCGACACGGGTTCCTTCGACTTCCACTTGGGAAAAGGCCCTACCGAGACGAATGACCACACCGCGGATACCGCCGTCGCGGATCAGCAGATTCGAGGCGTTGCCGATGACCGTCACCGCGACGTCTGCGGGAAGCGCCCCCAAAAAGGATGCCAAATCGTCTTCGTCTGCCGGGCGGAACAGGACCTCGGCCGGACCGCCCACCTTGAACCAGGTGAACCGGGCCAGCGGTTCATCGGCGTGCAACCGGCCACGGACGGCAGGCAGCCTGTCCATCAAGCCGGGCATTTCGCGTTCAACCGGCATCATTCGCCGCCTCCTTTGCCGGTCCGATTACGCGCGCCAGTTGCCCGGGCAGCGCATTGGCCCATTGCGTGATGTTGCCGGCGCCCAGGCACACGACCAGGTCGCCCGGATGAGCGATACCGGCAATTTCGCGGGCCAGGCTTTCCGGCGTTTCCAACGCCTCGACGGCGCGATGTCCATGGTAGCGCAGGCCGTCGACCAGCGAATCGCGGTGGTATCCTTCAATCGGTTCCTCACCGGCCGCATAGACGTCGGCGACAAACACGACGTCAGCGTCGTTGAAGCACGTGCAAAACTCCTCGAACAGGTCGCGAAGCCGCGTATAGCGGTGCGGTTGAACGACGGCGATGACACGGCCTTGAGTGGCCTGGCGGGCCGCCGCGAGCACGGCGGCGATCTCCACCGGGTGATGCCCATAGTCATCGATGACGGTTATGCCGCCGGTCTCGCCGGTGCGGGTGAACCGTCGCTTGACCCCTTCGAAGGCGGCCAATCCGTTGCGAAGAACCTCTTCGCCGATCCCCATTTCGTGAGCGATGGCCACCGCCGCCAGCGAGTTCTGGACGTTGTGCTCGCCGACCATCGGCAGGTGCATGTCGCGGATCAAGCGCTCTTCTCCGCTTTTGCGATCGGAAAGGACCACATCGAAGCGCGAACCGTCGGGAGCCGAGGTTACCCCCGTGGCCCGGACGTCGGCTTGCGGGCTCAGTCCGTAGGTTACGATGCGCCTATCGGAGACCCTGGGGATCATTGCCTGGACTTCGGCATGATCGACGCAGAGCGCGGCGAACCCATAGAATGGAATATTCTCGACGAAGGCGTCGAAGGCGTCGCGCAGCTTGTCGAAAGAACCGTAGTGGTCCAGGTGTTCGGGATCGATATTGGTGATGACGGCGACAGTCGCCGGCAGCTTGAGGAAGGTGCCGTCCGACTCGTCGGCTTCCGCAACCATCCATTCCCCTTCGCCGAGACGCGCGTTGGTGCCCCAGGCGTTGATGATGCCGCCGTTGATGACCGTCGGGTCGAGTCCGGCTGCGTCGAGCATGGCGGCGACCAAGGACGTGGTCGTCGTCTTGCCGTGGGTGCCGCCGACGGCGATCGACCACTTGAGGCGCATCAATTCGCCCAGCATCTCGGCCCGGCGCACTGCCGGGATCAGGCTTTGGCGGGCCGCCGCGACCTCAGGATTGTCGCCCTTGACCGCCGTCGAAATGACGACGACCTGGGCGTCGGCGAGGTTTTCCGCGACATGCCCGACGGCAATCGGGATCCCCATGTCCCGCAGTCGCTGTACGTTGGCGTTGTCGGCGATATCGCTGCCCTGAACGCTGTAACCAAGCGTATGGAGCACCTCGGCGATTCCGCTCATGCCGATACCGCCGATGCCGACGAAATGGATCTTGCCGATATTCAAGGGAAGCGCCCTCATGCCGCGACCCTCCCTTCGTCGCCGTTGGCGCCGTTCGACGGCAGGATCGCCTCGACCAAGTCCGCCAACCGCTCGACCGCGTCGGGATGGCCCGCCGCCTTCGAACAGGCCGCGGCCTTTTCGAGGGTCGCCGGCAGGCCGAATAGGCCCTCAAGGCGGGAAGCCAGCGTATCGGGCGTGAACGCTTTTTCCGGGATCAACCAGCCGGCTCCGGCCTCGTCCATGGCATGCGCATTCTTTGCCTGGTGATCGTCGATGGCATGGGGATAAGGGATCAGGACCGCCGGACGGCCGATTGCCGTCAGTTCGGCGACCGTCGATGCACCGCAGCGCCCGATCACCAAGTGGGCCTCGGCGAGTCTTTCCGGTACGTCGTCGAAAAAGTGCGACAATTCAACAGCCACACCCAGCTCCCGGTAGCGGGCCTCGACACGCTCGAGATCTTCGGGTCGGCACTGCTGGACGATCCGCAGCCGGGCACGGAGGTCTGCGGAAACTCGCGCAACCGCTTCGGGAACGACATCGCTGAGCACGCGGGCACCCTGCGATCCGCCGATCACAATCAAGCGTGCCTGGTTGTCGTCGATCCGGGGAAAAGGACGGTCCCGCAATTCCCGTACCGATTGGCGGACCGGCATTCCCGTCTGTACGACGCGGGCCGAAGCCTCGGCAGGCACGCCGATCACGTCGGCGAAGCATGTGGCGATGCGGCCGACCTTACCGGCCAGGAACCGGTTGGCGCGACCAAGCACGGCGTTCTGTTCATGCAGAACCGTCTGAAATCCGCCGAACCTGGCGGCCAGCATGGTTGGCACCGAGGCGTAGCCGCCAAAGCCGACGACGGCGCCCGGCATCAGGCGACGCAGCAATCCCCTCGCCTGCCACGTGCCGATGACCAGTTCCAGTGCGCTTATCACGCGGGCCGCCAGATTCTTGCCGGCGATGCCGCCGGCCCGTATGCGATAGGTATCGAGAGCGCCGAGTGCGCCGCCGTAGGCTCCGCCGCGACGGTCGGTAACCAACGCCAAGTCGTAGCCGCGCCGGCCCAGTTCCTGGGCCAGGGCGTCGGCCGGAAACACGTGTCCGCCGGTGCCACCGGCAGCGAGAACGACGAGGCGGCGAGTTCCGGTCATCGCCGTCCTCCCCCCGGTTGCTCGCGGGTCAAAGCGAGGACCATTCCCATCCCGATGCCAAGCGCCAGAGTCGATGAACCACCGTAGGAGATGAACGGCAGCGTCATGCCCTTCGGCGGCATCAAATTGAGCGTCGAGGCGAGGTTGATGATGGCCTGGATGGCGAATTGAACGAGCAAACCGCTGACCGCCAATAGGACGAACAGGTCCTCTTTCTTTAGGACCCGTGCAACTCCCCTGAGCACGACAAACAGGAACAACAGGACGAGAATCAGGCATGCGATCAAGCCGAACTCCTCGCCGGCGACAGCCAGAATGAAATCGGCATGGGCATCCGGCAGGATCTCCTTGACCCGCCCTTCGCCCGGGCCCCGCCCGGCCCAACCACCGTTGCGAAACGCCTCGAGGGCGCGCGCGACCTGAAACCCTTCGCTCTGTTCCGGGTCTAGAAATCGGTCGACGCGGGCGCGGACATGACCAAAGACGAAATAGGCGGCAACACTGCCGCCGAGGAACAGGAATGCGACGATGCTGACCAGGAGGATCGGCAAGCCGGCAATGAAAAACTGCAACCCCCACAGCGCCGAGACAACCAGCGTCATGCCGACATCGGGCTGCAGCAACAAGAGGAAACAGATCAAGACGAATAGCGCTGCCGACAGGGTGTAACCCGGGAACTGGTCGTCCATGCGGCCGGCGGCGAACAACCAGGCCGCCAGCACCGCAAATCCCGGTTTGACAAACTCCGAGGCCTGTATGGAAACGCCGCCGACATGCAACCAGCGGACGGCGCCCTTGATCTCGGTTCCCCAGAACAACGTCGCCACCATCAGTCCGATGGCGGCCGCCGTCAGCAATGCCGAAAACCGGAGCACGCCTTTGCGCGACAGAAACGAGGCACCGATCATGACGACAAGACCGATCGAAAGGAACAAGGCCTGGCGTTTGGCGAAATAGAAGGTGTCGAGACCGATCCGCTCGGCGACCGCGGGCGAGGCGGCGAGCGTCAGCAGGGCACCAAACAGCGACAGCAGCACGATGGCGCTCAATGACCATCGGTCGACGGTCCACCACCATCGCCCGACGAGGCTCGTATCGGTCCTGGCCAGCGCGCTCATCAGGCCGCCTCCTCTTCGCCGGCGCCCGGCAATTGCGGTGACGCACCGGATCCGCCGAGGGTATCGGCATGGTGCCCGGGGAGTTCCCGAACCAACCGTTTAAAGGCGTCGCCGCGGGCTTCGAAATTGTCGAACTGATCGAATGAGGCACAGGCCGGCGACAACAGAACGACCGGACGGTGTTTAGCGCTCTCTAGAGCACGGAGGCGGGCACGCTCAACCGCCGTTTTCAGGTCGCCGCAATTGGTCCAGGGAACCTGGCCCTCAAGAGACGTGCCGTAGGTCTCGGCGGCTTCACCGATGAGGAAAGCTTCACGGACGCGCGCAAGATAAGGACGGAGAGCGTCGAATTCATCGCCCTTCGATCGGCCGCCAGCGATCCACAACACGAAGTCGTAGCAGGCCAGCGCCCGGGACGTTGCATCGACATTGGTCGCCTTGCTGTCGTTCACGTAAAGGACGCCGTCGACAACCGATACGGCTTCCTGGCGGTGGGCGAGGCCGGGATAGCTACGGATGCCACGCACGGCTTGCGCCGGCTCGACGCCCAGCGCCATTGCCGAAGCGTAGGTGGCGGCGGCGTTCTGGCCGTTGTGGGCACCGGGAAGGCTGATGATGTCGGCGATTTCGCAGCGGCGAACGGCCTTGCAGTCCAGATCATCGATCAGGTATCCGTCCTCGATATAGACGCCGCCAGGCGCCTTTTTGTTGCCGGACACGGCGATAACGCGACGTCCGCCCGAAGCGGCTAATTCGGCATGGATGCCGGCGGCGACCGGGTCGTCGATGCCGATCACCGCGACCTGACCGTCTGGCCGGTTCTCGAATATCCGTTTCTTGGCGGCGACATATCCATCCATTCCGCCGTGGCGGTCCAGATGATCGGCGCTGATATTGAGAAGGATGGCGACGTCACAAGCGAACGACGGCGTGATTTCCAGTTGATAGGACGACATCTCGAGGACATAGACCCCGTCATCGGCGAGAGCGTCGAGTTCGAGCGCCGGCGTTCCCAGGTTTCCGCCGACGCCGACATGGCGACCGGCCGTTTCGAGAACGTGTCCGATGAGCGTCGTCGTCGTCGACTTTCCGTTGGTGCCGGTGACGCCGACATAGATCGCATCCGGGCAGGCCCTGACCAGCAACTCAACGTCACCAATCACCGGAACACCCGCGTTCTTGAGCGCGTCGACGATGGGATGCGGTGTCGGGTAGGTGTGCGGAATCCCAGGGCTTAGGATCAAGGCACTTACCGCCGAGAGATCACGCCCGGCGAGGTCGATCGGTGCCAGCCCTTCGCCGGCGGCCCGCGACCGCGCGCCCTCGTCATCGTCCCAGGCCCAGACCTCGGCGCCGCAGCGGTTCAGGGCCCTGGCCGCACTGAGGCCGGAGCGTCCGAGACCGAGAACGCCAATGGTTTTGCCTTGATATCCGGTGAGGTCGATCATCCTGCCCTCACCGCAGCTTCAGCGTCGCCAATCCGGCGAGAGCCAGTATCGACGCGATGATCCAGAAACGGATGACGATGGTGCTTTCCGCCCAGCCCTTCTTTTCGAAGTGATGGTGCAAAGGCGCCATGGCAAAAACACGCTTGCCGGTCAATCGGAAGGACAGCACCTGGACGATGACCGACACGGTCTCGAGTACGAAGAGCCCGCCGACGATGGCCAAAACCAATTCGTGCTTGGTAATCACGCTGACAGCGCCCAGCGCCGCGCCCAGCGAAAGCGAACCTGTGTCGCCCATGAAGACCTTGGCCGGCGGCGCGTTGAACCATAGGAAGCCCAGGCCCGCACCGACGATGGCACCGCAGAAGATGGCCAGCTCGCCGGTCCCCTTGACGTGATGGATCTGCAGGTAGTTGGCGAACACGCTGTGACCGACCAGATAGGCGATCAAAGCAAAGACGCCGGCCGCGATCATCACCGGCACGATCGCCAAGCCATCCAACCCGTCGGTCAGGTTGACGGCGTTGGATGCGCCGACCATGACCAGAACGGCGAAGATGACGAACATCCAGCCGAACTCGATCAGGGTATCCTTGAAGAAAGGAACGGCGACGACGGTTCTCAGTTCGGGCGGCAGGTTGCGCATGATCCAAAACGCCGTCACCACGGTAATGACGATCTGCAGGAGAATCTTGAGCTTCCCCGAAAGGCCGCTCGAGTCGCGCTTCGATACTTTCATGAAATCGTCGAGGAAGCCGATGACGCCGAAGGCGATGGTCACGCCCAGAGCGGCCCAGACGAAACCGTTCGAAAGGTCGGACCACAGCAGTGTCGTCGTGCTCAGGGCGATCAAGATCAGCAGACCGCCCATGGTCGGCGTGCCCTTCTTGGTCAGCAGGTGGCTTTCCGGACCGTCGTCGCGAATGGGTTGGCCTTCCTGCTGGCGGTTCTTCAGGGTCTCGATCAGTACGGGTCCAAACAGAAAACTGACGATCAATGCCGTAATCACCGCGCCGCCGGTCCTGAACGTCAGGTAACGGAAGACATTCAGTGCGCCGAAATCGTCGGCCAGCGGAACAAGTAGGTGGTAGAGCATGGCTTACCCCTCCCAGTCCCCGTTGGCGACCCGCCGGCGCGGCCGGTCTTGCTCGACACCGGAATTGAGCAGCGCCTGGACGATTCGGCCGGTGCGGCTGCCGTGCGATCCCTTGACCATGACGACATCGCCCGGAGCCAATGACGACGAGACCATCGGCGACAATTTCTCGGCCGTCGGTGCGTGGCCACCCCGCATGTTTTCCGGAAGAATATCCCAAAGGTGCGTCGTGTATTGGCCCGTCGTGAACACCAGGTCGACGTGGTTCTCGACCAGGGAGCCCAACAACCCGGCGTGCAGCTCGGCTGACCGGGCGCCCAGTTCCAGCATGTCACCGATAACGGCGATGCGGCGGCCCGCCGTGTCGATCGCCGCCTGGCCCAATACCTCGATGGCGGCGGTCATGGAGGTCGGGCTCGCGTTGTAGCTCTCGTCGATCAGGACGAAGCTTCCACCGGTGATGCCGACCGTATGACGATCGCCGCGCCCGGGCAGGCCGCGGAGATCGGCCAGACTATCAGCCGCCTTTTCCAGATCCCCGCCGGCCGCCCAGACGGCGCCGAGTACACCCAGGGAATTCTTGACCCAGTGGCGGCCGGGAACGCCGATGCGGTAAGCGAGCTTTTTGCCCATCGCATCGACTTCCACCTCGCTTCCCTCGGCCTTGAGTGCAAAATCGAGCAAGCGGAAATCGGCGTCTCCGGCTTCGCCGAAAGTGATGACTTTGCCGGCCGGAGAGCGCTTCGCCGCATCGGCAAGCTGCTGGAAAACACCCAAGTCCCGATTGATGACGGCAGCGCCACCTGGCTCCAGCCCGGAGAAGATCTCCGCCTTGGCATCGGCGATGTCTTCCAGCCGGGCGAAGAACTCGCTGTGGACCTCGGCGACCGTCGTGATCACAGCCACATGAGGACGTGTAATCGCCGTCAACCGTAAGATCTCACCGGCCCGGTTCATGCCCAGCTCAAAAATACCGAAAGCGGCGTCACCCGGCATGCGCGAGAGGCTCAGCGGCAATCCCCAATGATTATTGAGATTGCCTGCCGAGGCATGGGTCAAGCCCTGGTCAGACAAGGCCAAGCGTAGACCTTCCTTGGTCCCTGTCTTGCCGACACTGCCGGTCACGGCGATGATCTTCCCGTTCATCCTGGCTCGTGCCGAGCTACCCAGGTCCTCGAGGGCCACCGTCGTATCGTTGACCAGCAACAAGGGCGCGTCGTCCCGCAGAACCGGCGTGATGTCAGCTGCATCCCGATGAACCATGGCCGCCGCGGCGCCGCGCGACAGGGCGTCGGAGACGAAATCGTGGCCATCGAAGTTGGGACCCGATATGGCGACGAAAAGATCGCCTGGCTCGACAGTGCGGCTGTCTATGGAAACGCCGTTGACTTCCCACTGACCGAAAGCCCTGCCGCCGGTCGCTTGAGCCGCATCGCCCGCCGTCCATAGGGACCGGGTGAATCCCATGGTCATCCGGCCTCCCCCAACAATTCAGCGACAACATCTACGTCGTCGAAGGGAATGATCACGTCACCGACGATTTGGCCCTGCTCATGGCCCTTGCCGGCAACCAGCAAGATATCGCCATCGGCCATCCCGGCCATCGCGTCGGCGATCGCCTGACGGCGGTCACCGATCTCCTTGGCGCCGGGACAGGCGGCCAAGGCGGCTTTGCGGATTTCCTTTGGATCTTCCGTTCTCGGATTATCGTCCGTAACGGTGACCACATCAGCGTGTTGAGTGGCCATGGCGCCCATTTCGGCGCGCTTTCCGGGGTCGCGATCGCCGCCGCATCCGAAAACGACGTGAACCCGGCCGCGTGCATGGGGCCTGATGGCAGAGAGCGCGTGCGCCAACGCATCGGGCGTGTGCGCATAATCCACGTAGACCAGACCGCCCCGAGGCGTTTGACCGGCCATTTCCATGCGCCCGCGAACACCCTGCAAATCGGTGAGGCTAGCAAGCACCACGCCGGCGTCTTCACCGAGGGCGATCGCCAGCCCGGCGGCGCAAAGCGCATTCATCGCCTGGAAGGAGCCGATCAAGGACAATTCGGCGCGCTGCGTGGTGCCGAAAGCGCTGATCTCCAAAGACAACCCGTTCGGCAGCGCCTCGGTGGCGAGCAGCGCCAGGTCGCGACCCGAGCGCCCGAAATCGAGGGTCCGCAGGCGACGATCGGACGCTGCCTGAACGAACGTTCCAGCCGCCGGGTCGTCGGCGTTGATCACCGCGATGCCGTGATCGTCGAGGATTTCGCTGAACAGGCGGCGTTTCGCGGCCTCATAGGCCTTGGTCGTTAGGTGATAGTCGAGATGGTCGCGGGACAGGTTGGTAAAAGCCGCGGCTTTCACTTTGAGTCCGTCGAGACGGTATTGATCGAGGCCGTGGCTCGACGCTTCGATGGCCAGACGATCGACATCGCCTTTTGCCAGCTTGGCGAGATTGCGGTGCAGGTCGACCGGATCCGGCGTCGTCAGGTTGGACGCTTGTTCGAGCCCAGGCAGGTGTGAGCCGTTGCGATCCGTTACCCGAACACCCAACGTACCGGCGCTGGCTGCCGTGTGACCGAGCCGGTTCCAGATCTGGCGCAGGAACGAGACGACCGATGTCTTTCCATTGGTGCCGGTTACCGCGGCGATGGTCTCGGGCTGATCGGCGAAGAAATGAGCGGCGGCGGTTGCGTAGGCTTTTCTCGGATTGGCGTGGGTGACCAGACAAACGTCATCGTGGTCGAAATCCGCTTCCGTTCCTTCCGCAGCAAGGACGGCGGGAGCCCCTTTGGCGATGGCATCGGCTATGAACTGACGGCCGTCGACCTGGGTTCCGGGGAGCGCGGCAAACAGATATCCGGGCTCGACACGACGAGAGTCACAGGTGATACCCCTGATCTGCAACCCGTCGAAAACATGCTCGTGCTTCACCGATACCGTTTCCTCGTCAAATACGTCAATTAGACGCAAGCGGCCTCTCCAGCGCCGTCCGTGCCGTCCGCACCACCGGTTCCTGTTCACGCTTGGCCCGCACAGCCTCGTCCACGGCATGGCGGGCTCTGAGAAGAAGTCGTTCCTCGTCGTCCGTCTGCTGAACCGGACTACTCACGACGGACGCCCTTTTCAGGAATGCGGATACCTGCCGGACGAAGTTGTCGCCTTTCGTTTCCTTGACCGCCGTGATCGGCGGCGTTTCGATGGCCGCGTCAGGATTGGGCGCGATACCGTTCATCGGCGCGATACGCTGCACGATCCGCCCAACGACGGGGGCGGCGACCCAACCGCCCGTGGCGTAATTGAAGGTGCGCTTGTTTCCGACCGGCTCATCGATCATTACGAAAACGATGAACCGCGGATCATCGATCGGGAAGGCGCCGACAAAAGACGAGATTTTGGCCGATTTGACGTACCCCCGGCCCTTTTGCTTTTCAGCCGTTCCGGTCTTTCCGCCGACGAGATAACCCGGCACATCGGCTTTTCTTCCGGTGCCGTGGGCAACGACGAGGCGCATCAACCCACGCACCTGATCCGACGTCTCGGAGGTAAGGACACGCCTGCCTGGCAGAGTTTCATCGTTTCGCTTGAGGATTGTCGGTTCCCTATGGATACCGCCGTTGACGAGGGCTGCTATGGCATTCGTCAGCTGCACGGGCGAGACCGCGATACCGTGGCCATAGGAAATGGTCATCGTGTTGATCGGCCGCCACGGCGACGGAACGAGGGGCCGTCCGATTTCCGGAAGCTCGAGGTCGGGCGCGCGTAACAGTCCGAACTTCTTCAGGTAATCGCGCTGCGATGCAGTGCCGACATCGACCGCCATCTTGGCGGCACCGATGTTGGATGAATGAAGGATGATCTCGGGGACCGAGAGCCACCGTTTCTTGGCGTGAAAATCGTTTATGGTGAAACGCGCGACTCGGAGCGGCTTGCGGGCGTCATAGCCATCCGCCAGCCCGACCGTTCCAGTATCGAGCGCCATTGCAGCCGTAAACAGCTTGAACGTAGAACCCATCTCGTAAACGCCTTTGGTGGCGCGATTGAACCCGGCATCGTCCGACATGCCTTCCGGTTCGTTCGGGTCGTAGTCGGGAAGTGAGACCATGGCTGTGATCTCGCTGGTCTCGGAATCGAGAACCAGCCCGGCCGCACCGATGGCCTTGAACTCGCGGACCGCGGTCAGCATTTCCTCGCGCAACACGGCCTGCATGCGGATGTCGATGGACAGGGCGACCGGTTCGCTGCCGACACGCAGCACCTGATCGTATTGTTTCTCGAGTCCGGCGATGCCGCGGCCGTCGACATTGGTCAAACCGAGAATGTGGGCGGCGAGGTGGCCGTGCGGATAGACCCGCCTCTCGCCGCGCTGGAAAGCGATGCCCGGAATGCCGAGGCGGTTGATCTCGAATGTCTGCTGCGGCGTCAGGTTACGGGCCAACCAGACGAACCGGCTGTCGCCGCTCAACTTCTTGACCAGGCCTTCGGGAGTTGTATCCGGCAGGATCCGCGACAGACGCTCAGCGGCTTCGACCGCATCGAGGACGCGGGTCGGATCGGCGTAAAGCGACGTTGTCGGCAGGCTGGTTGCCAGGATGATGCCGTTTCGATCGACGATGTTGGCTCGAGCCGTGGCGGCGCCCGTCTGCGGCAAGGCACTCTCGAGGCGGGGCTCCCCGACACCGTGCAGCACCGTCAAATCGACGAGGCGGCCGATGATAACGGCGAACACCATGGAAATGACCGTCGCCGCTACGAGCAATCGGTTGCGGCCGGTCTCCAGGGCCTGCTTTTTCACACCGTCGATTTTTCGAAGGCTATCGGTTGCCGCTTTTTTGGGCGTCATGGGGCTCTTCCTTCTGTCAAAGCCCGGCCGATGCGTTCTGCAAAGGCCGCTTCCGTCTCGTCTTGACGACGGATCAACTGTACGTCCAGGTTTGACTCCTGGGTGAACTGACCGGTCTTCAAGGGGCCGAGATCGAGGTAACGGTCGGCCAGCAACTTCAGCCGTTCCGCTTCATTCAAATGGCTCCATTCGGCCTTCAGCACATGGATCGCTTCGCGGTCGAGGGCAATCGTCCGGTTTATGCCGGCCAGTTGGTCTTCGAGGTCCTGGACCTCGTATTTGACCAGGAACAGGCAAAGACCGATGGCCGCCGCGAGGAGGATCGACATCAGGGTCGCGCGTCCGTTCATCGCTCCGCCCCTATCATGCCGCCTCCCGGTGGGGCGCCGCGGTCCTTTCGGCGACCCGAAGCCGGGCCGAGCGGGCCCGCGGATTGATGGAAACTTCCGCTTGCGATGGCTTCACGGCTTTCTTGCCGACAAGGCGGAAGGTCGGTGTATCGGCATCGATACCATTGGCCGGTAAATGGCGTGAAGGCCGGGGCGCCTCTCCGCATCGGTCGCGTAAGAAGGTCTTGACGATACGGTCTTCAAGGGAATGAAACGAGACGACGGCCAATCGGCCGCCTGGAACGAGCAGTTTTTCCGCTGCCGACAGGCCCCTTTCCAACTCGCCTAACTCGTCATTCACGTAGATTCGAATCGCCTGGAAAGTTCGGGTTGCCGGGTCCTTGCCGTCCTTGGCGCGGCTGACGATCCGGCGCACCAAAGCAGCCAGTTGTTCGGTCCTCGTGAATTTCGCCTCGCTCCGCGCCTTGACGATCGCCTTGGCGATCCGGCGCGATGCCCGTTCTTCGCCGTAGCGGTAGATGACGTCGGCAAGCTCGCCCTCGGCGAGCTGATTGACGGCGTCCGCGGCGGTCATGCCGGTCTGCTCCATACGCATGTCGAGCGGACCGTCGGCGGCGAACGAAAACCCGCGGTCCGGATCGTCGACCTGCATCGACGAAATGCCGAGGTCCAAGGCGATACCGTCGATCTGGCCGACCCCGACGGATTCGAGAATGCCTTCCATGTCGCCGTATCGTCCACCGAGAACGGTCAACCGTCCGGCAAACTCTTCACTGAGCTCGGCGCCGACCTTCTGCGCCAGAGGATCGCGGTCGATACCCCAAACGGCGCAATTGGCGGCGTTGAGGAGTGCGCGTGAATATCCGCCTGCGCCAAAGGTGCCGTCGACGAAAACCTTACCGTCTTCCGGCATCAGTGCCGCCACGACTTCATTGACCATGACCGGTGCGTGCCGAACGTCTCGTCCCATCACCGTCAGGACTCCTCGGCCGGCGTTTGTTTACGCATCTTCAAGGTGGCGCCGCGGGCACGGGCACGTTCGAAGGCCATGGCGTTGAAGGTCTTGAATTCGTCGGGTTTCCAAATCTGGAACCGCGGCCCCTGCCCGACGAAGACTGCCTCGCCGGAAATCCCGGCGTAGCTGACCAGCGCCTCCGGGAGAACGATGCGCCCCTCAGGATCGAAAGCCAGTTGGTGGGCGTTGGCGAGAACGACGGAAGCCAGGTCGTCCTGTTCGTCGGAAAACATGTCGAGATCTTCCAGGCTCTCGCTGAGCCTTGTCATGAAATCCTCTCCGCAGGCCTCGAGAGCCTGCTGCTTGAACCGCGGATAGACGAATAGGCTGGAACAGCCTTGTGATTGCAGGGCCGCGCGGAAGGGCTTGGGCACGGATACCCGCCCCTTCTTATCGATCCGGTTGACATGCGTGCCAACGAAAAGCGCCATAACGGCCCCCAAAGAAAACGCGTTTTCCACCGGTTTCTCCCGGTGTCATTCGGGACCGCGCCTTCTGCCGCAGTCCCTCGCCCGCTGGACCAAATCGGAGCCGGGATCCCGAATGCGTTTAGGGTCGCCGACGGTCCAATCCCCATGGTCCCAGATTGGGCGTATTTGGGATAGCATGGGTATTTTTGGGCGTCAATGGGATTACTATGGATTATCATGGGTTAACAAAGGGTTTCGGAGGCCGCTTTTGGCGGCGGATTCACTTCATGAGACAGACCGTTTGATCGGCGCTTCGAGCAACGGTTCCGCCGGCGAGCTACCGGTCGCTTACGCCGCGTCGACCACAGGTATATTGAACGAGGGAATTGGGGCGGTTTTTTCGCCGGTTTGTGGCGGAAAAACGATCTTGCCGGCGCAAACCGGCAATTGGGCGTATTACCGCGAAAATGGATGCCAGACGGCCTGTAAGCCGGGTTCTGTCCGCACGGCAATAACCGCGCGGGATGACCATTCATCTGGGATGCCCGTTGCCGGACACCTCGCGCGACCGACCCGGGCGACGGCACGAGAACCCGCCTGGCTGCCGAAGCCGCCTGTCGCCCCTACTTGGTCTTGCTCCCGGTGGGGTTTACCGTGCCGCGTCCGTCACCGGCCGCGCGGTGCGCTCTTACCGCACCCTTTCACCCTTACCTTCCGTCGCCGAGGCGGCGGGAGGCGGTTTGCTTTCTGTGGCACTGTCCCTGGGGTCGCCCCCGCCGGGTGTTACCCGGCACCGCGTTCCCGTGGAGCCCGGACTTTCCTCTCCCCGGCCCAAGGGCCGGAAAGCGGCCGTCCGGCCGTCTGGCGAGATCAGTATAGACTTAAGGATTGAAAAGTCTTGCTAATACTAGCGCTCAGATTATCGGTTTGATTGAGGCGGCTGAGATTTAGATTCAATCTTTAGTGTTGGGTATTTTATCCGGATCGATTACCATACCGACCTTCGCCGGCCAGGGCACACGGAGGGCAAACCCTTGGATTACAGGCAGGAAGCGCTGGAACTGTTGGCCGGCGCCACCCTAAAGGGCAGCAAATTCTTTTCCTCAGCCCTCAAGGCGTTGAGTTTCGGTACCGGTTGCCGCTGGGTCGGCCTGGGAGTTCTTAGCGACGACGGAACCCGGATCGACATCAACGCCTTCATCGAAGACGGCGAGGAGATGTCCGGGTTCAGTTATGATCTCGCCGGCTCGCCTTGTGAAACCGTCTACCGGCCTCATCGCGGCGACAACCACTTTTTCGTTCCGCGGAACCTCTTCGCCCTTTACCCGAAGCACGAAATCCTAAGAAAGATCCGCGCCGTCGGATATCGTGGAGAGCTGTTCCTCGACTCAGGAGACCGGCCGCTCGGGCACGTCTTCGCGCTTCACGACCGGGAAATCGACGACAAGCCGGACTCGCGGGCCTTTTTTCGTCTTGCCAGCCAGCGCATCGGCGCCGAGTTCAACCGTTGGCGGACGGAACAACGGATGAAACAAGGCGAGGCCCTACTGCAGGACGCCGTTGCCAGTATTTCCGACGGGTTCGCCCTTTACGACAAGGACGACCGCCTGATTCACCACAACAGCACCTACGTCGACACTTTTGAAGATTTGGATCACGCCTTTCCACCGGGAACCGGCTTCGAGGAGGGGCTGCGGTTGGTCGTGGGTCGTGGGCACGTCGTCGACGCCCGCGAAGACCCGGAGGGGTGGATCCAGAAACGCCTGGAAAACCACCGGCAACACAAACCGACGGAGATGAAGATTTCCGGGCGGCGGGACCGCTGGTTCCTGGTCACCGAATATCCGACCCGCGAAGGCGGCACGGTCATCGTACGCACGGATATCACCGAGCGGAAGCAAATGGAGGAGGAGCAGGCCCGGCAAAGCGGATGGCTCCAAAAGATCGTTCGGACACGAACGGCGCAACTCGAGAAAGAGGTTCACGACCGCCGGCGCGCCGAAGGCACCTTGCGTCAACTCAACGAGGAATTGGAACGACGGGTCAAACAGCGGACGACCGACTTGTTCCGGGCCAAGGAAAGGGCGGAATTGGCGAACCGCACGAAGACCGAGTTCCTCAACAATATGAGCCATGAATTGCGCACGCCATTGAACGCGATCATCGGTTTCGCCGAAATGACCAAAGACGAAATCATGGGGCCAGTCGGCACGTCGATCTACCTAGAATACGCCAGCCATATCGTATCGGCAGGCAATTTCCTCATGGAAATCATCGACGACATTCTCGATGTCTCACGGATCGAAGCCGGCAAAATCAACCTCGACACCTCGCAACAGTCCCTCGCCGAACTAGTCGAAAGCACAGTCCTTCTGGTCCGTTCGCGGTTTCAGGAAAAGGAAATCGAAATCATCCAGCGCATCGACGAGACGATCCCGCCGGTGCTCGTGGATGAGCGCCGTTTCAAACAGATCCTCGTCAACCTGCTTTCCAATGCGGTGAAATTCACGGCGATGAACGGCACCATCGTCATCGCCGCCGAGAGACTTGACGATGGTCGCATCGCCGTCTCGGTCGCCGACAACGGCATCGGGATTCCGGAAAAAAACTCGCCAGCGTGTTCAAGCCGTTCGAGAAGATCGAAGACAGCATGACACGTACCCGCGAGGGCATCGGCCTCGGACTCTCCATCGCCAAGGGCCTGAGCGAACTGCACGGCGGTGAGCTTTTGCTGGAAAGTACTGTCGGTGAAGGAACGAAGGTTACCCTGATGCTCCCGACGCCTGCACTGGCGCTGGCGGAAGCCGTTGTCTGACTAACCCGCGTCCGTTTCCGCGATTTCGACAATAGCCGCCAGTCGTACCCGCGTCGGGCCATCGGCGACACCGGTCATATTGTTCGGCAGGAAGTGGCGTTGAAAGGCGAGAAGCGCGGCCTCATCGTCGGCCGTGTCATACCCCAGGCGTTCGAGCCACGGGAGGACTTCTAGCACGTCAACCTTTACAGCATCGTTGTCCGACCATAGCCCGATTCCGCTTTCGGCGAGACCCGGCCAATCGAAAAGCTCGCCTGGATCCTGCTTGCGTGTCGGCGCCACGTCGGAATGGCCGACGACGTTGCGTGGCGGAATGGGATGCCGCCGTAGAATATCCAAGGCCAAGTCCCGAACCGTCTCCATTTGGACGATCGGGAACGGACGGTATCCGAATTCGTGGCCGGGATTGACGATCTCGATGCCGATCGATCGGGCGTTAATGTCCGTATTTCCGCGCCAGCTTGCGACGCCGGCATGCCAGGCCCTGTGTTCTTCGGCAACCAAGGCGTAACAGGTTCCGTCCTCGTCGACGAGGTAGTGCGCACTAACCTTGGCTTGGTCATCGCAAAGGCGCTGCAACGCCTCTTCGGCCGTTTGCATGCCGGTATAGTGGAGAACCAGCATGTCGATGAGGCCGTCAGGCCGACGGTCGTCGAAGTTCGGCGATCGGTAGGTATCTTTCATCGCACCGCCCCGTTTTTCAGGCCCTAGTTCTGTGCGGCTGCCACCTTTCGCCACCGCAGCTGGATTACGGCGACCCCGCCGAGGGTCAGCGCCCCACCGACGATTTTCTCCCAGGTCAGCAACTCGTCAAGGAGAACGATTCCTGAGATGCCGCCGATAACCGGCGCCAGCAGCGTTATGGGGATGACGTTCGATACCGGATAGAGCGTCAACAGCTTGTACCAAGTGTAATAAGAGAGAACCGACGCGCCGAGCACCATGTAGGCGAGGCAGGCATAGACGATCCAATCGGCATCAAGAAAGGCGGTCCACTGTCCGTCCTCCAAAAGAAAGGACAGTACGAACAGTTGCGGCGTGGCAAACAACGCCATGTAGCAGACGACGGAAAACGTCGGCACCTCGCTCAGGCCTTTGATCAAGACGTTGGCCAAGGCCCACAGGAAGGCCGCGGCAACGATCATCAGCAAATGCGGCAGGCTGGTCGCCGTCTTCGGTTCGCCGGCAAGGACGACGACGCCCGCGAAGGCGACGACCAGTCCGAGCGTACGGCGCCAACCGAATCGGTCGTTCAGCATGACAAGCGCGAGAATGGCGCTGAACGGCACCCCGAGCTGGATGACGATCGCCGTCACCGCGACATCGACCTGGGCAATGCCGGTGAAGATCAGACCATAGTGGGCGGTGCCCATGACCAGGGACAGGACGAACACGCGCCGATAGTGCCCGTGCGGCGGCGCAACGAAACAGATGAGGATCAACGCCGTTGCCGCCATGCGAAGGCTGGTGAGGAAGATCGGCGGCACGGCGCCGACGGCGACCTTCATCGGCACGAAGTTCATGCCCCAAAGGAACACGACGACGAAGGCCGCAATCAGGTGAACCGGTCGCATGGATATTTCGCTTTTCTTCGGGCCGCGGTTGGCGCGGGTGCGGGCTACTTCAGCCCGCGGTGTTTGGCGACCTTGTCGTAAGCTGCGTTGATAGCCGCCATCTTCTCGTTGGCGAGATCGATGAACTCCTGGGGGACGCCCTTGGCCATCAGGGCATCGGGGTGGTTCTCACGGCTCAGCGTCCGGTAGGTCCGTTTGATCTCCTCATCGCTGGCGTCTCGGCCGACACCGAGGATCTCGTAGGGGTCGGTCTCGTCGCTGGTGCCTAAGAAGATGGCCTTCATGCGTTCGAAATGGTGCGGATGAAATCCGAAGATCGCCGCCGTCTTCTGCAGGAACTCCAATTCCTTGGGATGCACGTGGCCATCGGCTTTGGCGATGTGGAAGAGCGCCCCCATCAGTTCCTCGAGGACGGCCGGGTCATGGGAGAACATCGTCGCCATTTGCTGGGCATAGGGCTCGAACCCGGAAGCCTCCTGGCGCGCTTCGTCGAACAGCTTGCCGACATTGCCCATCTCACCCGGCGGAATGTGGAACAGCTCCTTGAAGGCATCAACCTCGTCGCGGGTGACCTGACCGTCGGCTTTCGCCATCTTGGCGCAAAGCACGATGACCGCGGTGGTGAACGCGACCTGGCGCGCGTCGGCACCGACCGCACCGGCCGACGCTTCTTCCTTCTGGCGATCGACGACGTGGCCGGCGACGGCGCCGAGAATGGCTTCCACCGGCCCGCCGATGGCAAAACCGGCGACACCGCCGATCACTTTTCCCCAAACGCTCATGGTTGTCCGTCGAGAATGGCCTGCGTTGTCCGCCGGATCGCCGGCGGCCTACAGATTACCGGACCCGACGCGTCCCGCAAGCGGCAGTTTCAAGGCCGGGTTCTTGGCATCGACGCCAAATGTCAAACCGAGCAGGTTGAGTTCGACCCCTTCCTCAGCGCTGGCCATCACCCCTAGGAGACCGAACAGCGAAACCTGGTATCCGGTTCCACTCGGCGCCTGGGCGTAGATATCACCGTTCGGCAGGTAATCCTTGCCGATCGCCGTCGGCGGCAAGTCTAGCTTCAGTTCGGGGACGGCGCGCGCTACGTGGGCGGTGAAGGTATTGGAGTTGGGACCGGGCCAGACACGATATTCATCGTTGTAAGGGTAATCCAATGCGGCCTCGTGAATGCGCGCGATGATCTCGTCGACGCCGTCACCGCGGATATCGGCGATGATCTCGGGTAGATTGCCGAACCAACGGCCGTCGGGCGGCCGGTGGGAGACACTGACCGCGTTGCCGCCGTGCCTGACCCGCCAACCGATCACTTCGTAGATGGTAAAATGGGCGGCGTCGGTGGGTTTGACGGCGATCCAGGTGTGGACGCCGAAGGTTCCCCGCCAACCATAGGCCCGGGCCGCGTAGACCTGGGCGATCGCTTCCGAATGCTCGAACGGGTCCGGCGCAATGCCGGCGCTTTCGCGGCTCGCCGTCCGCCAATCAGCCATCGACGCCCGCGCCGCCATGGCGGCAACGACCGCAACCAGTACGGCCCCTGCCGTCAGCAGTCCTAAGGAACGTTTTCGGCGCGTCCATTGCATCTGGTCCTCCCGATCAGCACCAAGGGTCATACCAAACGCCGATAAAGTGGCCGCAATAAGGCCGGAAGCACGTAGATCGGAAACTGGGCCATGGCGTAATAGAGCCGGATGTCCGGATCGACGCTCGCCGGCAGTACGGCAAGAATGATCCCGGCGTTCCGATTGCCGCTGACAAAACCCAGCGTCAGAGCTTCCGGGCGTCCCCGTTTCCAGAACAAGGCCGCCGTTGCCAACTGCAAACCGATGTTGGCGGTGAATCCCAAGGCGACAGCTAACAGCACATGCAAAGGCCTCGCAAGTAAAACAGCCGTGATCCCGTCCATGATGGCGATGGCGAAAACGGTCATCAAAACAACCAATGTTCCCTCGAGTCCCTCCTTCCAACCGGCGATCTTCGCCGCACCGAAGACGCGCCGTATCACCGCCGCCACCATCAACGCCGAACCGACCAGCGCGGTCAGCCGGCCGATCATCTCGATTGCACTGATATTCAGGTCGATCCCCAACAGCGCGATTGAAAGGACCGGCAGCGTGAACGGCACGATGAAGGTGGCAACGATCATAACGACCAAAGCCAAGGCGCCGTCGAGGCCGATCATCAGCGCCATCGCCGGTACCGACATGATCGGAGCGCTCGCCGCCACCATGACGATCGCCGCCTCGAACCCGGTCGCTAGGTCGGCTACGCCGACAATTAGCCGCAAGACCAGGGGTGTAGCGACCAGCATCGCGAAGACTGCACCGGCGACCAGCGGCCAGCGCCTCAAGTGCCCGATGACCCGTTCCCATTCGACGCGGACCATGGCGACAACAAGAAGCCCCCAAACCGAGGGCCCGAGCAACGGTGCCATGACATGGGCCAGGTCCGGCACCGCCAGGGCAGCGAAGATACTCGCGGCCAGGAATGCCGGCGCATGTCGGCCGAGAAAGCGGCGAATGTCGATCGGCATCGTGGTCGGGGCCCTCAAGAGATGATCGACTATAGGCGGGAAGGCGCGAACGAGACCAGCGTGTAGACCAATTTTTCCTGGCCTTTGCCGCCACGATCCGGGATTTTCGCCTGATGCCCGAGGAAGTCCAAACCATCGTTGTCGGGGCCGGCGTCGTCGGCCTCGCCATTGCCCGCGCTCTCGCCCTTTCGGGCCGCGAAGTCGTCGTTCTCGAGGAGGCCGGCGCCATCGGCACCGGCATCAGTTCGCGGAATTCGGAAGTCATTCATGCCGGTATCTATTATCCGAAAGACAGCCTCAAGGCGCGTTTCTGTGTCGCCGGCAAGCATGCGCTCTACGAGTACTGCAGGACGCGGAACATCGAGCACAACCGCATCGGCAAACTGATCGTCGCCACCGAAGACTCGGAAGTCCCGGCGCTCGACGGCATCAAACGCCGAGCCGAAGCCAACGGCGTCGCCGATCTCCGTTTCGTCGAAGGCGCCGAATTGAACGCAATGGAGCCCAATATCCGTGTATCGGCGGCTTTGTTTTCACCATCTACCGGCCTCGTCGATTCCCATGCGCTTATGCTGGCCTTCCAGGGAGAAGCCGAGGCCGCCGGTGCGATGGTCGCGTTTTCCAGTCCGGTCGTCGGCGGACGCGTCGACGATGGTCGCTTTATTGTCTCTTGCGGAGGCGACGCCGACATGGACGTGGCGTGCCGCGAATTGGTCATCGCCGCCGGCCTCGGCGCGCAGGGCATTGCCCGGAAGATCACCGGCATACCCCCGGAGAGCATTCCGCCCCTCTACTACGCGAAAGGCAACTACTTCGTCATCTCCGGCAAGAGCCCGTTCAACCGCCTGATCTACCCGGTTCCCGTTCCCGGCGGATTGGGTACGCACTCGACACTCGACCTCGGGGGCCAGACGAAATTCGGACCCGACGTCGAGTGGGTCGACGAGCCCGATTACGAGGTCGATCCTGGCCGTGCCGAGGCGTTCTACGAGGCGATCCGCCGCTACTGGCCGGACCTGCCGGACGGTGCCCTGCAGCCCGGCTACGTCGGTATCCGTCCGAAGCTGGCTGGCCCCGAATCCGGAAAATATGAACAGGATTTCGTCATCCATGACGCAACCGAACACGAGGTTCCCGGCCTCGTCTGCCTCTACGGGATCGAGTCGCCGGGCCTGACATCTTCCTTGGCGATTGCCGAGCATATTTTCGGCCGTTTCGACGGGGCCGAATCATCGCGTTCATAGGGCGTCAGCGTTTACAACCGTTCCTACTTGGGAGAGTATTGCCCGCAATAATTAAACGGATAATCGCGCAGGCCGGATTCCGCGTGCTTCGCCAACGCCGGTGCCCGCGCAACAAACGGAACGAGGTTACGGAATGCCAGGAAATCACAACGAGGGAGGCGTCCCGGTCGATGCCTCCACCGTCGCCTCTACGAGCGCCGAATTTACCGGCGAAAGATCGCCCCTTTTCCGCTTGGTCTTGAAAAACTCTATCCTCACCCTTCTCACGCTCGGCATCTATCGGTTTTGGGCGAAGACGTACGTGCGCCGTTTTTTCTGGAGCCGCACCCGGGTGCTTGGGACACCGCTTGAATACACGGGCACGCCCGGCGAGCTTTTCCTCGGGTTTCTGATCGTCGTCGCCGTGTTGGTCCCGTTCTTCGGCCTCTACGAAGGCATCGGGTTTTTGTTCGGCGAACTGCCTCTGGAATACGCTTTCTGGCTCGACTTGGTATACGTCGTTGCCATCGGAATGCTGATCCAGGCGGCGATCTACCGGATGTGGCGTTATCGCCTGACTCGCACGACTTGGCGCGGAATCCGGCTTGGTCTCGACGGTTCGACCTGGACCTATGTCGGGCTTGCCATCGCCTATTGGGGCGCCAATATCCTCTGCCTCGGGCTATTGACGCCATGGGTACGTCTGAGACTGTGGCGGTACCGGACTCGCCACTCCCGTTTCGGTCAAACGTTTTTCTCGTTCGACGCACCGTTGAAGCCATTGGTCGTACCCTGGCTTGTGACCTATTTCTTCCCGATAGCTCTGATCACCTATGCGGTGTGGGATAACTTCGGCCTGCTCGGTGAGGTCATCACGCAAGCCGCGTCCGGCCAGATCGAGCCGGGTCAGGAAACCACCATCTCCGCGACTCCCGGCGCCGGATTCGCGTTCCTCTCCTTTATTGTGATTTCTCCGCTACTGTTCGTCTGGTACAGGGTCCGCGAGTTTCGCCATTTCACCAACCATACGGTTCTCGGGGAAACACGGTTGAACTCGGCACTTCGGGCCGACATTGTGATGGGAGTTGTATTCCTGGCCTGGTGCACTTTGGCGGTGATTTTCGGCGTTTTTTTCGGTTTTTTCGCAACCTTCGGAGCGGCTTTGCTTTCCGCCGGCAATCCCGAGGTCATCGGTACCACAGGTATGGTCTTCGGGATAATATTCGCGCTTCTTCTCCTGATCGCCCCACCTTTGGCTTCCATCGTCTTCACTCGCTTCGCCCTGGTCGAGGCGTTCTGCAAAACGCTTGAAATCGAAGGCACATCAAACCTAGCGATCATTGTCCAATCGTCGGCGCCGGCACCGGCCAGTGGTGAAGGTTTGGCTGACGCCTTCGACGTCGGTGCCATCTGACGGCCGGTGTTCGACGCCACCTACTTCGATGGAACCACGGCAGCGGCGCGAAAAGCGTCTTGCACACTGACGTCCTCGGAGCTGCTCGTCCATTGTGAGGACGGACTCACGGTTTCCTGGCCCCGCGGTCGGGTTCGGCTTGTCGAGGCGGCCGACGAAACATCTTGCCTTCATCTACGCAACGGATGGGACGATGCCGACAGGCTGCTGATCGATCATCCGGAGGCGAAGACGTGGCTGCGCCATAACCTGCCTGAAGCCGAGAACCGCGACTCGCCCAGGGAACACGGGGGGCGGAAATTGGCATTGTGGGTGACGGCGATGTTGTTGTCGGTGGCCCTTCTCCTGATCGTCATCATCCCTTACGCTTCGTCCCAAATTGCCCAACGTCTGCCAGAGGAATTCACCCAGAAAGTCGGTTTGACTGCAAAACGGCAAATCCTGGGTGTGTTCTCGGCCATGGAGGACGGCAAGCCGCCCGTCGACTTGTTCTGTCGGGACGAACGGGCCGAAAAGACCATCGCCACGTTGGCACGCAGTCTCTCGGCAAGCCTGGACATGAATGGCCCCCTTGTCATCGACGTCATCGATCTGGATCGATCGAATGCCTTGGCATTGCCGGGCGGCCATATCCTGTTTTTTCGCGGATTGCTCGACGACCTCGAGAGCGGCAACGAATTCGCCGGCGTCCTCGCTCACGAAATCGCCCATGCGGCCCTCAACCACCCGATGGAGGTGTTCATCAAAAACACGGGCGCCTCTGTTCTCATCGGGTTTCTATTCGGCGACATTGCCGGTGGATCGGTTCTGGCAGGCATCGGCAACATTCTGATCGGCAGCGCATATAGCCGTGAAGCCGAGGAGGCCGCTGACAAGATGGCCATACGGGCGATGAATGACAGAGGCTGGGATATCTCTCCGCTGGCGCGGTTTTTCGACCGGATCGACGAGAAACAGGGAACGCGCGAAGCTTATTTCGCCTTCGCGGCAACGCATCCAGTCTCGAAAGAACGGGCCGAACGAATCCGGGCCGGCGCGCGGGGCACCATTGCAGCAATGACGCCAAAACAGTGGGCGGAATTAAAGACCATCTGCGCCGAATGATGCGTAGGCCCGTCGCATTTCTGCCGGCAGTCCTCGACTACCCCTCCATCCCCTTCCAGGAGCCTGCCATTTTTCTGAAATTCTCGACCTGTTCACGGCGCTTCTCGTTTTCGGCCGGACTCTCCTCGAATTCCAAGGCATAACCGCCCTGGAACTCGCGGACAACGCGGCCGCGGAGCGCCGATTGGCCTTCCATGTGGAGCTCGACGAACTGGTCATTGGTAAACAGCGGTTGCGGCGCGAGGACGGCGGCACCGCCTTCGGAGATGTCATGCAGGACAGCGTCCTGACGTCCGGCGTCACCGGTGACTTCGGCCGGGGCGTCGACAACGTAACGCGGAAACTGCCGCTTGTTGGCGGCGTCGCCGTCCGGCCGCCGCGGGTCGGTTCTGGATTGGTCAATCGGTGCGATCGTCGCCCAGGGATCTCTTTCAGCCACTGCTCCGTCCTTCAGCCGGAAACACGTTCTCCGAGAATACGGGCATACCGTTCGCGGTAAAAGCCCCAAGCTTCCGGATTGATGAGCCTGGGTGGCCGGAGCCCTCTGAAAACACCGACCCATTGACGGGCCGCCCACTCGGCCATGTTGTGCAGGCAATCCGAAGTGACGCCGGCGTTATGGGGCGACACGATGACATTGTCGAACCCCAATAGCGGGTGCGTGCTGGCGGGCGGCTCCGTTTCGAAGACATCCAGTCCGGCACCGGACAAGGCGCCGTCGGCCAGCGCCTTTTCGAGCGCCGCCTCGTCATGAATCCCGCCGCGCGCCGTATTCAGGAAAAACGCACCCGGTTTCATCAGGGCGAACTCATCGGTCCCGATCATGCCGCGCGTTTCGTCGGTCAGCGGGCAATGCAGGGAGACGAAATCCGACTCCCTGAGGACCCGCTCCAAGTCCGCCGCTTCGGCGTGGCGTTCTTCGAAATCACGGGGCGTGATGTAGGGATCGCTGGCGATCACCCGCATAGCGAAAGCGGACGACGCCAGCGCCGCCAACCTTCGGCCGATATTGCCCAGCCCGACGATACCAAGGATCCGTCCGGTCAGTTCATGGTCCGAAAAGTCGAAGCGGTCCCAGTTCCGCGCCGGCCGGCGGATGGCGCTGTCCGATTGGACGATCTTCTTGCACAACACCAGCATCATGCCGATGGTGTGCTGGACGACGGATTGGGCGTTGGCGCCGCCCTGGTTGACGACGAGGACGCCAGCCTCGGTGCAAGCGGCGACATCGACCATGTCGTAACCAGCGCCCGAGGAGGATATGCAGAGCAGATTGGGGCAGCGTTCGAGGAAGGCGCGGTCCGGATGGAACGCCTTCAGGGTCTCCGTGCTCGGCAACATCTGATAGCCGTGGGCCGCCTCGAAGGCGTCCCAAACGGATTCAAGGGGGCCGTTCTGGGTCAACGTATGAAGCGCGATGCTTTCCTCGGCACCGATGATCTTCGGCCCGACCGGATCCATCCATCGCTCAAAACAAACGAGGTTTCGCACAACGCTCCGCGAATCACCGCTCATCGCCACCCCGCTCCTGTCATGAGTTGGCACCCCGAGCCATTCTTCTAACTCAGACCCCGGCGCATCGCCACCGGCAAACGAGAAGTCTTTTGGGAATCACGGGAAAGAGAACGCGGAAATCTCCCATATATTGTAGGGCCGGCAATCCACTAATACTATATATGGTTTACCTGTGCGCCAGAAACGGCTAGACTAGGCTGCGAACTGCGATCCAAACCTGAAAGGCCTCATGGCCATGTTAAAACGCTTACTTCAATCCCTCGCCCGGTCATTGGGCCTGCGCCGCAGGTTGAGACCCGCCCAGGTCATCCGTTTTCCGCCTTACGCGCTCAGGTAAACGATCTCTCCAGACCCAATCGCTCTCGACTTGGGGCCATCCGGCCCCGTTTTTTTCGGTGTCTGCAAAGAGCTCGGTGCGGTGTGGTTACAGGGATGTAGCCGTACGCGCCGCTTGATCGTAGAGACCCGACAAAGCCCGCAACAGGTCGGCCATATTTCCAACCTCCGCATTAGCCTCCCCCAGCAGACGAAACGAATTCACCAAGCAGTCCTCTCGGACCTCACGATAACGCTGGCACGCTGCGGCACCCGCATCCGTCGTCGAGAAGACATTCTCCTTACCGCTCTTGCGGCTCGCGACGAGGTTCAATTTGCTCAGTTTCTTGAGGGAATAGCTCACCAAATGCGTGTCCTCGACATTCAAAACCAAACAGATGTCGTTGAGCTTTTTCTCGCGATCGCGGTGATTGACCGTATGCAGAACCAAGACGTCGAGCGGGCTCAGGTCGGGCAATCCCGCTGCGGCCGCGCAACGAACGATCCAGCGTTGAAAGGCGTTGTTGGCGATCGTCAAACCGAATTCGAACTCGCTCAGCTCCGCCGCTTCTTCGGAAACGAGGTGCGCCGAGGATACGATCGGACCGACGTTTCGCTGCGGACGGGTTCTCTTCATGTCACGATTCCTTGCCCAAAACCTATCTCGTCGAGCTTTCAGGAAATCACCAGCGACTCTGAAAGTCAATATTTTATTGACAATTTATCGATAAATCGTCCTATATAGCTATATAGACGGTGAAAACACGGACCGTTAGGCCCCCGGTGAAGGTCTCGCCGGTTTCCATATAGGACCCTGAAAATCAGATGCATGACAATCCAACACAGCCGGCATGGCAAATCTGGATCGACCGCGGCGGCACGTTCACCGACTTGGTCGCCCGTCGTCCGGAGGGAGACTTGGTGACCCACAAGCTGTTGTCCGAGAGCCCCGACCAGTACGACGACGCCGCCCTACAGGGCATCCGCGATCTCCTCGGCGTCACCAAGGGCGACCCCATCCCCGAGGGCCGGGTAGACGTTGTCAAAATGGGTACCACGGTGGCGACCAACGCGCTTCTCGAACGCAAGGGAGACCGCACGTTGTTCGTCACGACGCGCGGCTTCGCCGACGCCCTTCGCATCGGCTACCAGAACCGTCCCGATCTGTTTGCAAGGCACATCGTGCTTCCCGAACTACTCTACGAGCGGGTCGTCGAGGTCGACGAACGGGTCATGGCCGATGGTACGGTTCTCGAGGAGCCGGACCCCGAACACGTCCGTGACGATCTGAAACGGGCCTTCGATGACGGCATTCGCTCCATCGCCATCGCCTTCATGCATGGCTACCGCCACACCCGGCATGAAAAACAGGTGGCCGAGATCGCTGCCGAGGTCGGCTTTACCCAGATCTCGGCTTCCCACCTGGCCAGCCCTTTGATGAAGCTCGTTTCGCGCGGCGATACGACCGTCGTCGACGCCTACCTGTCGCCGATCCTGCGTCGTTACGTCGACCGCGTCGCCGCCGACTTGACGACAAGCAACGGAGACGGCACGCGGCTCCAATTCATGCAGTCGAACGGCGGCCTCACCGATGCCCTTTTGTTCCAAGGCAAGGACAGCATCCTCTCCGGTCCGGCCGGTGGCGTCGTCGGCATGGTCGAGACGGCGGCCATGGCCGGCTTCGACAAGGTCATCGGCTTCGACATGGGCGGCACCTCGACAGACGTATCGCACTACGACGGCGAATACGAACGGGCTTTCGAAACCATGGTTGCCGGTGTCCTCATGCGCGCGCCGATGATGCACATCCATACGGTCGCCGCCGGCGGCGGTTCGATCCTGCACTTCGACGGATCGCGGTTCCGGGTCGGTCCCGATTCGGCCGGAGCCGACCCCGGACCGGCCTGTTACCGGCGCGGCGGGCCGCTCGCCGTCACCGACTGCAACGTCATGCTGGGCAAACTGCACCCCGACCATTTTCCCGCGGTCTTCGGCCCTAATGCCGACGAGCCGCTCGACGCCGGGGTCGTCCGCGACAAGTTCGAAGCGATGGCTCGGGATATCGCGACGGCGACGGGAGAGGACAAGACGCCCGAAGACGTGGCTGAAGGCTTCCTCAGGATCGCCGTCGAAAACATGGCGAACGCCATCAAGAAGATTTCTGTGCAACGCGGATACGACGTCACCGAATACACGCTGAACTGCTTCGGCGGTGCCGGTGGCCAGCACGCTTGTCTGGTCGCCGACGCGCTCAGCATGACGAAAGTCTTCCTGCACCCGTTCGCCGGCGTGTTGTCGGCCTACGGCATGGGCCTCGCCGACGTGCGGGCGCTGCGCGAACGTCAGATCGAAACCCCGTTCGGCGAAAACGCGGCACCGCTTCTGGCGACCGCCTTCGAGGAACTGGGCCAGGACGCCCGGAACGAGGTGCTCGAACAAGGCATTCCCGAGACCAACGTCGACATCGTCGACAAGGTTCATATCCGATACGAGGGAACCGACACCGCCCTGGTTGTCGCCCACGGGGATTTTCCCGACATGCGGGGTTCATTTGAAGTCGCCCACAAGAAGCGGTTCGGCTTCATCGCTCCGGAACGCAAGCTCGTCATCGAGGCGGTGTCCTGCGAAGCCGTGGGCCGGTCCGACCGGGCCGAGGAGACGGCGGTGAGCGGCGGGCCGACGGCCGAAGCCGTGTCGATTGATGAAACCCGCATGCACACGGACGGCGAATGGTACTCAACGCCGATCTTCCGGCGCGACGACATGGTGCCCGGCCAACGTATCGACGGCCCGGCGGTGATTATCGAGGCGACTTCGACCAATATCATCGAACCGGGCTGGCAGGCCGAAATGACGGCACGGCGCCATCTGATCCTGACTCGGGTGAAGGAACGGCCGAAGACGGAAGCGATCGGCACCGAAGCCGATCCGGTCATGCTGGAAGTGTTCAACAACCTCTTCATGTCGATCGCCGAACAGATGGGGGCAACGCTCGCCAATACGGCCTATTCCGTGAACATCAAGGAGCGGTTGGATTTCTCCTGCGCCATCTTCGATCCGGTCGGCAATCTGGTCGCCAATGCGCCGCACATGCCGGTTCATCTCGGTTCCATGGGCGAGTCCATCAAGACCGTGATCCGCGAAAACACCGGCACCATGAAGCCGGGCAACGTCTACGCCTTGAACGCGCCCTACAACGGCGGCACCCACTTGCCTGACGTCACCGTCATCACACCCGTCTTCGACGCCGCGGGGAACGACATCCTCTTCTACGTCGGCTCGCGCGGCCACCATGCGGACATCGGCGGCCGCACACCGGGTTCGTCGCCGCCGGACAGCACCACCATCGAGGAAGAAGGCGTGCTCATCGACAATTTCCTGATGGTCGAGGAAGGCGTGCTGAGGGAGAAGGAGACCTTCGAGCTCCTGACGTCTGGGCCCTATCCGTGCCGTAATCCGAGCCACAACATGGCCGACCTCGGCGCCCAGATCGCCGCCAATGAAACCGGCGTCCAGGAAGTGCGCAAGATGGTGGCGCATTTCGGGCTCGACGTGGTTCAGGCCTACATGGGCCACGTCCAGGACAACGCCGAAGAGTCCGTGCGCCGGGTCATCGATGTCCTCAAGCCTGGGGGCTTCACCTATGATCTCGACAACGGCTCGCAAATCAAGGTGGGGATCACCGTCGACCGGGAGCGCCGCGAGGCGACCCTCGATTTCACCGGCACCTCGCCGCAGAGCACCGGCAACTACAATGCCCCGACGGCCGTCTGCAAGGCCGCCGTTCTCTATGTCTTCCGCACACTGGTCGACGACGCGATCCCGCTGAACGAGGGCTGCCTGAAACCGATCAACCTGGTGATCCCGGAAAAATCGATGATCAGTCCGGAATACCCGGCAGCCGTCATCTCCGGCAACACGGAAGTATCGCAATGCATCACCGATACGCTATTCGGCGCGCTCAAGGTTCTCGCCTCCTCACAGGGCACCATGAACAACTTCGTTTACGGCAACGATACCTATCAGAACTACGAAACCATCTGCGGCGGCGCCGGCGCCGGTCCGGACCATGACGGCACCGATGCGGTGCATACCCATATGACGAACACGCGGATGACCGATCCCGAGGTGCTCGAATGGCGGTTTCCCGTGCTGCTGGAGGAATTCCGGATCCGCCGCGGTTCCGGCGGCGCCGGCCGCCACAAGGGAGGCGACGGCACAGTCAGGCGCATGCGCTTCCTCGAAGCGATGACGGCAACGACGCTTTCGTCTCACCGTGACACGGACCCCTTCGGCCTGGAGGGCGGCGGCGCCGGCGCGCGGGGCCGCAATACCGTGGTCCGCGCCGATGGAACCGTTGATGCGCTTCATGGCAACGACGAAACCGAGATGAACCCGGGTGACGTATTCGTCATCGAAACGCCGGGCGGAGGCGGATTCGGCGGAACTTAAGGCGGAATGGCGGGAAAGACCCCCATCGTCCTACTAGATTTGGTGGGGAGTTTTGGTCGATTTCCGCTTCATATAGTGGTCATCTGCGTCGGAAAATCAGAAATAACCTATAATGAATTGATAAATAAAGATAATTTTAGCCTGGCACCGGTTTGACGCGGAGTCGGGTTCGCATTAGACTGGCCGAATCGCGGGGGATGTCGCCGGAGGCTAGGTTTTGATCCGATCCTGGGGTGTTTGGTTTGGCGTTGCGAGCCTGCTGTTGTTCGCCGTTCCGACCGAGGCTCAAGCAGCTTCGCTTGAACGCGAGCTCGCCGGTCTTGTGATCGACCATCCGGAAATCCGCTCCGCTGCAAAATCCCTGGAAGCCCAGCGCAAAGAGATCGATATTGCCAGGGCCGCCTACTTCCCGACCATATCGTCGACCAGTGAAAGCGGGCATGAGTTCGTCGACAGTCCAGCCGAACGCAATGCCAACGATGGTCAAGAAGGTAAGGCGTCGAGCCGCACCGCCTATTCGCAAAACCTCACTGTTAACCAGAACCTTTTCGACGGGTTTCAGTCTGAAGCCGCCATGCGTACGGCGCCTGAACAAGGAAATTGCCCGGATTTCTCTGGAGAATACCAAACAGAACACGGTCTTCGCCGGCGTTCGAGCCTACGTCAATGTCCTGCGTCAGAAACGTCTTGTCGAACTGGCCCGGGAAAACGAGGCGACCATCCAGCGACAGCTCAATTTGGAAGACGAACGGGTTCGGCGCGGCTCCGGCGCCGGCATCGATGTTCTGACGGCGAAATCGCGGCTGCAGGTCTCAAAGGAACGTCGGGTCACCTTCGAAGGGGCCTTGATCGACGCGATCACACGTTATGGGCAGACATTCGGCCACCCGCCGGATGTCGATGCGATGATGGATCCTGTACCGCCGGTCGAACTGATTCCCAGCACAATTGAGCACGCCATCGAAATCGCACTCAACGAAAACCCGTCGCTCGAAAATGCTGGCGCCACCGTAGAGGTCGCGCGCGAGAGGCAGAAATCGTTGCGCGGTGAACTGTATCCGTCAATCGATATGGAAGGTCAGTTCAACTACGAGAAACATGCGAACACGGTCATCGGCACGCGGCGAGACTATTCGTTGATGCTGACGGCCAGTTGGGACCTGTTCAGCGGTTTTTCGACACCGGCTTCAATGGCGCAGGCGCGATTCCAGTACCGAGCATCGCAGGACGACCGCGACCGAATCCGCCGTCAGGTCGTCGAACAGACGAAACTCTCCTGGCAGGCCTTGTTGACCGCCAAGGACCGCCTCGAACTGTTGGAAAACGCGGTCAATATCGCCTCCGAAGTGTTCGAATCACGCAAGAAACTTCGCGAGGCGGGAAAGGAAACCTTGCTCACGGTCCTCGATGCGGAAAACGAGGTTAATTCTTCCCAGATCGATTTCACGTCCGCGTCCTATGACGAACGGATCGCCGTTTTCCAGTTATTGCTCGCCATCGGTCGGTTGACGCCTAGCTATCTCCAGCTCACGCCTCCCTAAGCCGCCCGCGACGCTCCGTCGTTGGCACCTGGCGGCAGAGTTTTTCGTTTCTAATACATGTTAAAGTGTGTAAACTCCTAAAAAAGGGGTAATTGCACCAACCATAACCAGTCGGCCTCGCGATGGAACCGCCGGTCTTCGACGGTGAAACCCGAACAGCCGCAAGGAACGGATGGGCAGTGGGCAGGACATCGGTTTCGTCCGATCGAATCTGGGTTCCCATCCGATGGCAAGAAACGGATCGACACTCCTATGAAACAACATCTGTTGATCGTCGAAGACGACGAGATGGTTCAGGCCCTGTTGGCCGCCTACCTGCAGCGTGAGGGTTTCTCGGTCAGCCTGGCCACGTCCGGAAAGGAAATGCTGGCCTGTGTCGACAGCGAGAAGATCGATATGATTCTTCTCGACCTCGGTCTGCCCGACGAGGACGGCCTTACGCTGGCTCGCCAGGTACGGGCGCGCTCGACGACACCGATTATCGTACTTACCGTAAGGCGGGACAAAAGCGACCGTCTGGCCGCCCTGCAGGTCGGGGCCGACGATTACATGACAAAACCTTTCGACCCCGAAGAACTGATCCTGAGAATCAGAAACCTGCTCGAACGCGCCAAATCCGGGACCGCGGGCGCCGCTGAGGAGTTCCGCTCCGAGGTGTTTCGGTTCAACGGCTGGTGCATGGATATTTCAGCCCATACGGTCACCGATCCGTCTTCGGCCCAAATCCCCTTCACGCGCGCCGAGTTCAATCTTTTGGCAGCAATGGTCAAGGCCCCCAACCGCGTCCTGAGCCGGGCCTACCTGCTCGACGCGATCAGCCAGGATGCCGATTCGCCGACCGACCGCCTGATCGACGTATTGATCAGCCGCATTCGAAAGAAGATTGAAACGAACCCGCGCCAGCCTGAGATCATCACGACTGTCCTCGGTTGCGGGTACAAGTTCAGCGCCAGCCTCGATTAACCCGGTTCAAAAAAATAGGGGCTTGAGGAAACCCTCAAGCCCCCAGTTGGGAGGCGCACATCGGACCTAAGTCCGATGCGCACGGAACGACCCGTAAATACCTTTAAAAAATCTCGTTCATGCAAAACCCGCGTTGTCGCGGCAAACTGTCCTCGAAAAGTTTTTATTTCGATCTTCAACTATGGATATTAGCAGTCACCCATCTCCAAGTTATGAATTGCCTGTTTATTGGATATGAACGAATGTTTCAAAATAACCTCGGGCGAAACAAAAGGAGCGTCCCATGATCGAGATCCTCGGCAGGGCAAATTCGGTAAACGTCCAGAAAGTAACTTGGTGTGCCGCCGAGCTTGGTCTCGACGTCGCACGCCGGGACATCGGCGGCCAGTTCGGCGGTAACGATACGGCTGAGTACCTGGCGAAGAACCCTAACGGCCGGATCCCGACCCTGGTCGACGACGGATTCGTTCTCTGGGAATCGAACAGTATCGTTCGCTATCTTTGCCAAACCTATGGCCGCGGATCTTGGCAACCGTCGGACCCGAATACAACGGCCCTCGCCAACCAATGGATGGACTGGTACCTAACGACGTTGCACGCACCCATGACCACATTGTTCTGGGGGCTGATCCGGACCGCGCCCGAGGATCAGGATTGGGCGACCATCAATCAAGCCGCCGAAGACGGCGCCCGGATATGGTCGATCCTTGACCGGCACCTCGCAGATCGGGATTACGTGACTGGAACCGATTTGACCATGGGAGACATTCCGGTCGGATGCGCGGCCTATCGCTGGCATTGCATGGATTTCCAGCGGCCGGAACTGCCCAATCTCAAACGGTGGTGGGACCAACTCAATGAGCGCCCCGCCTACCGCGAACACGTAATGCTTCCGTTGACATAATACCGTACAGGATCGGGGCGCTGATCAGGTGACTCGGTCGGTAAGGACGGTTCCCGAAGCGATCAGGCCTTTGATCTCGGCGTCCGAATAGCCCGCCTCCGTCAGCACGCTTTCATTATCTGTCCCGAAGGCCTTCGGTCTCGAACGCAACGACGGCGGCGTGCGGCCGAGTTTCACCGGCGCACCGATACCTTGATAGCCGTCTTTTTCGTAGACCATGTTCCGGTGGTGCGTGTGCGGATGTTCGAGCACTTCAGCCACGTTGTGGGCCGACCCCGACGGAACGCCTTGTTCGAGCAATTTTTGATTTAGTTCTTCACCGTCCCAGTTGGCGAGCAACGCCGTCAGCTCGGCTGTCAACTCTTCGCGATGATGACTGCGTTCGCCGTTGCTGGAGAACCGCGGATCGTCGGCTAGCTGGGGTTTCCCGAGAACGTCTACCAGTCGCCGGAATTGGCCGTTGTTGCCGATGGCCAGAAACAAAGGTTGGGTCTTGGTTGGGAACAGGTCGTAGGGAATGACGTTGGGGTGCGCGTTGCCCGTCCGCACCGGCAGCTTGCCGCTCATGAACCAGTTGGAACCATGCGGGAACAGCAAGCTGACACCGGTGTCATAGAGCGTGATGTCGATCTGCTGGCCGAGACCGGAGCGTTCCCGTTCGAGCAGGGCCATACAGATACCGATGACGGAGTTCAAACCGGTAACCAAATCGACCACCGGCGTACCGACGCGGGTCGGCCCGGAATCCGGCGACCCGTTGATACTGAAGAGCCCGGTGATCGCCTGCAGCGCCGCATCGTACCCGGGATATCCTCCGAGCGGCCCATCGATGCCGAATCCGGTGATGCGGCAGTGGACGAGCCGTGGATAGCGGTTCTTGAGGACATCGTCGAAACCCATGCCCCACTTTTCCAGCGTGCCGGCCTTGAAGTTCTCGACCAGGACGTCGGCCGTCTCCAGCATTCGGAACAAAACGGCGCGCCCTTCGTCGGTGGTCAGGTTCAAGGCGATACAATGTTTGTTGCGGTTGACGCCATTGAAATACGAACTGGAAACATGCGCCCCGTCTTCGTCGGTCTCGAAGGGCGGCCCCCGTTCGCGAGTTTCATCGCCGCTCGGCGGCTCGACCTTGATCACGTCGGCGCCGTGGTCGGCGAGCACCTGCGTGCATGACGGCCCGCCGAGTACGCGGCTCAAATCGATCACCCGGACACCGGCAAGCGCCCCGCCCGTTTCGGTCGAACTGTTCATGACGTTTCCCGCTCCTACTTCCGTTGATCGAACCGGCGCCCAACCAAAGCGGACGCAATGTTGATCTTCTGAATATCGATGGTACCGCCGGCGATGCCCCACCCCCAGGCGTCACGCATGCGCCTTTCCATGGGGTACTGTTTCGAATAGCCATATCCGCCCATCAGCTGGACGGCGGCACCCGTAACCTCGCGTGAGATCTCGTTGGCGAAACATTTGGCGCTTGATGACTCGATCAGGCTCGGCAATCCGTCTTCGGCGTTGACGGCGGCGCGGTGGATCAAGAGGCGTGACGCCTCGACCCGCATTGACATCTCGGCCAATTTCAATTGCACGGCCTGGAAATCGGCGATCGGCTTGCCGAACTGCTTGCGTTCCTGCACGTAATCGAGGACGTCCTCGAGAGCGCCCGAGGCCTGCGCCAGTGCCATCGTCGCGTTGCCGCAACGCTCCAGGTCGAAAGCCGCCATCAATTTAGCGAAGCCGCCGGCCGGCACGATCAGGTTTTCCTCCGGCACCCTAGCATCGTCAAAATAGATGTCGGCCGAGGGGATGCCGCGAAAGCCCGTCAGGGCTTCGGGCTCGCCGAAACTAACACCGAGCGTGGTCTTTTCGACGAATACGGCGCCGATACCCTTGGCACCAGGTTTGTCGGAAAGGCGGCAGTAGACGACGTAACCGTCCGAATGACCGCCGCCCGAACACCAGCGTTTGGAGCCGTTGATAACGATTTCGCCGCCGTTAATTTCGGCCCGTGTCTTCAGATCGGTCAGGGCAGTGCCGGCTTCCGGTTCCGACATGGCGACGGCGACGATGTAATCACCGGCACAGACTTGCGGAATAATCCGGGCCTTCAACGCGTCACTCCCGAAATGCTCGACGGCGCGCACCGGTCCGACGGAGGACTCGAAGATCGGAAAGGCGACGGCGGACGAGACCTTGGCGAATTCTTCGAGCACCAGCAGCGCCTCCAGATTGCCGAGGCCAAGGCCGCCGTATTCCTCCGACACGTTGATACCGAGAAAACCCATGTCGGCGAAGCGCTTGAGCCAATCCCGCGAGATCGGTGCGCCATTCGCCTCGATCTCTTCCGCCACATCAATCAACTGCTCGCAGGCGAAGCGTCGCGCCGTTTCCTGAAACTCCCGTTGCGACGGGGATAGCTGAAAATCCATCTCAATCGGCTCCGTACTGAGGTTTCCGCTCGGGGATGGGTAGGACGAGAAGGCTCGACAGGAAGACGCTGAACGCCAGGATGTAGAAGACGACCGGCAATCCCCATTGATCGGCGATGATCCCGCCGAGCACGGGAACCAGGGCAGACAGTCCCGACTGGACACCGAACATCAGGCTGGTGGCGCTGCCGCCGTGGGTGCTCGGCGTCAAATCCATGAGCCAACTGTGGACCACCGGCCGGACGGCGAACAAGGCGAACCCGATGACCCCGACCACGGCAATGAAGGCGGTCAGCCCGGGCACCAGCATCAATCCGGCGACGCCGGCCGTGGTCACGATCAACCCGGTGGAGACGATCGAGCGGCGTCCAATCTTGTCCGACACAGTGCCGGCGATGGGTGCGGCGATCATGCCGCAAAGCTGCAAGGTCATCATGGCGATGCCCAGGAGGAACGGATTGGTCTCGAGCACGTTGACCAGATAGAGCGGGAGGAAGACGAATAGGCCGTTCTGGGTCATGGACCGGAACCCGGCCATGATGCAGATACCGAGCACGGCGCGGTCGCGGATCATTCCCAAAAGCCCGGAGATATAATCGCCGATGCTCATCGATTGCGAAGCCCCGGGTGCGCCCGGCTTTTCGCCTGGAATCAGGGCGACGGCGATCCACAGGGCAACGGCGAATACGGGAAGCGCGCTGATTACGGCGACCTGCCCCCAGGCCAACCACAGCAGCAGGCTGCCGGCGGCCAGCGGCGCCACCGTATCGCCCAGGTTGGCACCCAAAGCGTGGACTGAAAGCGCGTAACCGCGGTTGTTGGGGAAGCGCCGGGACAGGAAGGAGATAGCGGCCGGGTGCCAGAGGTTATTGGTGACGCCGATGATAACCACCATGACGACGAGGCCGGCCATGCCGAAACCGCTGTCGAGCCCAATCAGGGCCAGGGCGCCAACGACCAGGGCGCCCGCCTGCAGCACCACCCGCCGTCCGGTAACATCGACGGCCGCCCCGCTTCCCACGTTGGCGGCAAAGGCCGAAACATGGACGACGGTGACGAGAGCGCCAGCCTCCGTATAACTGAGCCCCAGGTCCTTGGCGATGAAGGGGACGAGGACATAAAAAACACCGAGGATCCAATGGGTCGCCGAATGCCCGAGAGCGACCAGGAACGTCGCGCCCTGTTCCTTCCACTGCACACCGGTCAGGCGTTCGATCGCCGCCAACATCGCCTTTGAAAACCCTCCTGCGGTCCTCTGGTCATCGCCGACCGAAACGCCGCCACACCACTCGCCCAATTAGGCGCAAGCGTTCTGACTATCATGTCTTGAAAAATCGGCAAGTCTCTTGATCCCGCCGGGCCGCCCAAGGCGCCTTGCCTCACCGCGCCGCGAACGCGACAATGCGCCAACGAAACGCTCGGGAGAGGACCATGGACAACGTCACCGATCAGTTGATTGTCGAGAAAGCCGACGGCGTCGGGCGCATCGCTTTTGACAATCCGGACCGGCGCAACGCCCTTACCTTCGAGATGTGGCAGGGGCTGCCCGTGGTTCTGGCCGACTTCATGGCGGACCCCAAGGTCCGCGTCATCGTCATCAGCGGCCACGGCGGCCAGGCCTTTTCGGCCGGTGCCGATATCTCGCAGTTCGAGAAGCAGCGCTCGACCGAGGACGCGGTCGCCGTCTACAACGCCGCCGTCGCCGTGGCGTCGGACGCGCTGGCCAATGCCGCCAAGCCGACCATCGCCAAGATCGAGGGCTATTGCATCGGCGGCGGCCTCGGCGTCGCCACCTGCTGCGATCTCAGGATCTGCAACGCCGACGCGCGGTTCGCCGTGCCGGCGGCGAAACTGGGCCTCGGCTACCGGGCCGACGGCCTGAAACGCCTGGTCGACATCGTCGGGCCGACCATGGCCAAGGAGATCTTCTTCACGGCGCGCCAGTTCGACGCCACCGAGGCCGCCGCCATGGGCCTGGTCAACCGGGTCCTGGCCAATGACGCGCTCGATCCCTACGTCGGCGACTACGCCAAGCGCATCGCCGGCAACGCGCCGCTGACCATCTTCGCCGCCAAGACCGTCATCCACGAACTGGTCAAGCCGGACTCGGAGCGCGACATGGCCCTTTGCGACAAGGTCGTCGACGACTGCTTCGCCAGCGACGACTACCAGGAAGGCCGCAAGGCCTTCATGGAGAAGCGCAAACCCGACTTCAAGGGCCAGTGAGGCCGGTGAGGTTCGAGATGGCCGGCCCAGCCCTCGGTTTCATCGGTTTCGGCGAGGCCGCCTCGGCCATCGCCAAGGGCCTCGCCGAAGCCGGCCTCGACGGCATCACCGCCTTCGACAAGAACACCGAAAGCCCTGAGAGCCGGAGAGCGCTCGAGGAAAAGGCGGAAGGCGCCGGCGTCACCCTGGCGCCGTCCCTGGAGGACCTCCTGGCCGACCGGGATATCGTCATCTCGGCCGTCACCGCCGACAGCGCCCTTGCCGTCGCCGAGGGCGCCGTGCCCCGGCTCGCCCGAGATAGCTTCTACGTCGACATCAACTCGGTATCGCCGGAGACCAAGCGGCGCATCGCCGGTGTCTTCGCGGATACCGGCGTCAAATTCGTCGAGGCCGCGGTCATGGCCGCCGTGCCGAAGTTCGGGCATAAAGTGCCGATCCTGCTGGCCGGACCACAGGCTGGCGCCTTCATGGAAACCATGGCCCCCTTCGCCATGGACCTGGAGGACGCCGGACCGGACTTCGGCGTCGCCGCCGCCACCAAGATGTTCCGCTCGATCATGGTCAAGGGGCTGGAGGGCCTGCTCTGGGAATGCGTGCTCGCCGCCGATCAATACGGCGCCGCCGAGACGGTCCTCAAATCCGTCGAGAAGGGCTACCCGGGCATCGACTGGAACGGTCTCGCCAGCTACCTGATCGGCCGCACCGCCGTCCACGGCGAACGCCGGGCCCATGAGATGGACGAGGTGGCGGCGACGCTCCGGGCCATGGACATCGAGCCCTTCATGGCCGAGGCGGCGGGCAAGCGCATCCGCTGGGCCGGCCGCTTCGATCTCAAGGAAGCCTTCGGCGACGAAGCCCCGGAACATTACGAAGAGGTTCTGGCCCGTATCCGCGCCATGCGAAAGAACGCTCCGGGCTGACATCTACCCCCGCATCCTCTCACCGGCCGGATCGAGCAGCGGCTCGGTGATCAGTGTCGCCGGGCGCATCTCGCCCAGGATCTCGATCTCGAACGGGGCACCGTCCTCGATCATGCCGGTCGGCACCAGACCCAGGGCCACCGACTTCCCGACGTAATGCGCATAGCCGCCCGAGGTGACGAAACCGACCACGGCGCCGTCCTTGAAGATCGGTTCGTCGGCGACGACGTCGGCATCGAGCGCATCGACGACGAAGGTGGCGGCGCTCCGTTCCGGGCCCTTGTCACGTTCTTCGAGGGCCGCTTCCTTGCCGATGAAGTCGGCGTTCTTGTCGTACTTCATGAAGCGCCCGAGGCCGCATTCGGCCGGCATGAAGTCGGGGCGGAACTCCCTCAGGAACGACCCGAAGGATTTCTCCAGGCGCAGGCTCATCATGGCCCGCATGCCGAAGGGGCGGGGCCCCAGGTCGGCACCCGCGTCCATGAGCGTCTCGTAAAGCGCGATCTGCTCCTCGGCCGGTACGTAGATCTCGTAGCCGAGGTCGCCCGTATAGGTGACCCGGCAGACGGTGGCCACCGAGCGCCCGACCTCCATCTCGCGGACGGAGAGGAACGGGAAGGCTTCGGTGGAGAGATCGGCCCGCGTGCAGCGCGACAGCAGTTCCCGCGCCTTCGGCCCGGCGATCTGGAAACCGATACGCGCCAAGCTGACGTCCTCGACGGTCACCCCGGCGCCTTCCAGCAGATGCATCTCGAACCAGCGCCGGTGATAGGCCCGGGCGCCGTAGGATGCGGTCAGGTTGAAGCGTTCGTCGGCGAGGCGCGCGATGGTGAAGTCGCCGATGACCTTCCCCTTGGGCGACAGCATGGGCGAGAGGGATATGCGCCCGACCTTGGGGATGCGCCCGGCCATGATCCAGTCGAGCCAGGCCTCGGCGCCGGGTCCGGTGACCGCGTGCTTGCCGAAGTTGTGGATCTCGTTGATGCCGACGGCCTCGCGCACGGCCCGGCATTCCTCGGCCACCGTCTCGAAGGCGTTGGAGCGGCGGAAGGTCGGCGTCTCGCAGGGCTCCTCGCCCTCCGGCGCGAAATAGTTCACATGCTCCATGCCGTAGCCCTGGCCGAAGACCGCGTTCTGGCCTTTCCACAGACCGTAGGCCGGCGTCGTATGGTGCGGCCGCCCGGCCGGCAGTTCCTCGTTGGGATAGGATATGGCGAAGCGCCGCTGGTAGTTCTCGCGCACCTTGGCCACCGTGTAGGGCGGCGTGCAGATGCCGGTGAGCCGGGCCACGTCCATGGCGAAGACGTCGCGGCTCGGCTCCCCCTCGACCATCCACTCGGCGACGGTCAGGCCGACGCCGCCGCCCTGGCTGAAGCCGGCCATGACGGCGCAGGCGACCCAGTAGTTCCTGAGCCCCGGCACCGGGCCGACCAGGGGGTTGCCATCCGGTGCGAAGGTGAAGGGACCGTTGATGACCCGCTTGATGCCGGCCTCGGCCAGGCACGGATAGCGCCCGAAGGCGTATTCCAAAGGCTCGGCGATGCGGTCCAATTTGTCCGGCAGCAGCTCGTGGCCGAAATCCCAGGACGTGCCGTCGACGGCCCAGGCGTCGCAGTCCTGCTCGTAGATGCCCAGCACCAAACCCCGGCCCTCCTGGCGCAGGTAGCTCTCGCCGGTCGGGTCCATGACATGCGGCAGTTCGCCGTCCCGCTCGTAGACCTCCGGGATGTCGTCGGTGACCAGGTACTGGTGCTCCATGGGCAGAAGCGGCAGGTAGACGCCGGCCATGGCGTTGACCTCGCGGGCCCAGAGGCCGCCGCAGTTGATGACGAATTCGGCCGTGATCGTCCCCTGCTCGGTGATCACCTCCCAGCTGCCGTCGGCCTTCTGGTTGAGCTCCTTGACGGGATTTCGGAGCACGATCTCCGCACCCTGCAGGCGCGCCGCCCGGGCGTAGGCATGGGTCGTCCCCGACGGGTCCAGGTGCCCGTCCAGGGGATCGTAGAGGGCGCCCATGACGCCGTCCGTGTTGATGATCGGGCTGATCTCGCGGATCTCGTCGGGACCCACCAGCCGCGTATCCAACCCCATGTAGCGGTGCTTGGCCCGCTCCGCCTTCAGGTGATCCAAACGCTCCGGCGTCGTCGCCAGGGTCAGGCCGCCGACGTGATGCAGGCCGCAGGACTGGCCGGAGACCTCCTCCAGTTCCTTGTAGAGGCGGATCGTATAACCCTGCAGGGCCGCCATGTTGGTGTCCGCATTGAGCGTATGGAAGCCGCCGGCGGCGTGCCATGTGGACCCGGAGGTCAGTTCCGAGCGTTCGATCAGGACCGCGTCCGACCAGCCGAACTTGGTCAGGTGATAGAGCACCGAGCAGCCGACGACGCCGCCGCCGATCACCGCCACGCGGGCATGCGATTTCATGGCCATTCCCCCCCGAACATTTTCACCGGCAGGATTGCGCTCTTAGAGAACCCGCGCAAGCCGGAATCGTTAATTCGGGCGACGATATCCAATGGGCAATCGGAGACCGGTTCCGGAAGCGACGGCGTTTTGCCTGCGGCGGACCGAGAGCGGGTCGGCGGGCGGTTCCCGGAACCCTCGGCGCTCCCCAAAATGACGACTTTTGTCGACTTCCGTAGGCCCGATGGGAAAAATGCCGTCATCATCCGGGTGATCCCGATACCGGCGAAAGTCCAACCGAAAGAGAAAAAGGGGCGGATCGAAGCCAATTTGCTGGGCGGGCGGGCGGCGTCGGTGGTGGCGGAAAAAGCCATGGTCGGGGGGCCTCGGCTGATATTACAGGACAGAGCTTAATAGCATATTATAGGAAAAAAGTCAACATTGATGATGAGGGCGGAGGCGGAGTCATTCCGTTGCGGAGCCGCATTCGGTTTTGCCTTAAGTAAAGGCCGGATTATCCCATAAACAGACATAGAAGTTGGTCATTCGCGAATCCCGGATGATCTGAAAACGGTCCCAATACGAGGACACGACGCATGTCCGCTTTCGGATGATAAAGTCGAACACCGTTGATCATCGATGCATCAACCGGAATTGACCAGCTCAGGCACCTAAGCCGGATTGCCGTAGCGACACACCGAGTTGCGTGGCCGGAATAGTCGAGACATCGGTGGCGGGGCTTGTCGGCGACTTGCCCGTGAGGCGGTCCGGTCAACCCGAAGAAATGCCCAATGCGGCCCTGTTCATGGCCTCGGTCGATTCTTCGTTCCTCGGTGTCGCAGCCTTGTCCGCGGATTTCGGTATTGCGGCTTAGAAGCTATCGGGCCAGATGCGACGTTCGGGAGGAAAGGACAATGTGACGGCCGTTCCCCGGCCAACGGAGCTGTCGATGGCAAGATGACCGCCGTGCAATTCCATCAATTTCCGCGACAGCGACAGGCCAAGCCCGGTGCCTTCGTGAGCGAGGGCTGGGCTCTCGCGTACTTGGCCAAAGGGCTCCAGCACCCTTTCAATGTCCTCTGGTGCAATACCAATGCCGCTATCCTGGATCAGCACTTCCAACTCACCGCGACCGTTGGTCCTGGCAAGAACATTGATGTCGCCGTCCTCAGGCGTGAATTTGAAGGCATTCGACAGCAGATTGACGACAACCTGTTTGATTTGCCGTTCGTCTGCCCGGAGCGCGGGAAGCCCGTCGGGGATGTCGACGTTGACGCGTCGTGCACTGTCATGTTGCCCGGCCAGCATCTTCAGAGACGAGTTGAGCACATCCGAAAGATGAACAGTATCTTCCCCGGGAGCCATGCGGCCGGACTCGACCTTCGAGATGTCGAGTATGTCGTTGATCACGCCGAGCAGGTGATTAGCGGAAGAACTGATATCACCCGCATACTCGCGATAACGAGTATGTCCAAGGGCGCCGTGTAGCTCGGTCGTCATGATATCGGAAAACCCGATAATGGAGTTGAGCGGCGTGCGCAACTCGTGGCTCATGTTGGCGAGAAAATCGGATTTGGCGCTGCTTGCCTGTTCGGCGTCGTGTTTGGCCCGTTCGAGAGCGGCCGCCGTTTTCTGGTGGTCCTGGATCTCGTTACGGATGTCCACGGTCTGGCGTGCCACCGTCCGTTTCAGAGCCCATAGCCAACCCACGGCAATGATCAGTGCCGCCGCAATGGCGCTCGCGGCCACAATGACATAGGTGAGGAAGGCTTCACGCGCCTCGGCCCGGTCACGCTCGGGGTTGAAGATTATTTTAGCGTCGAAGCTCATCTTGACCAGACCGCCCTGGCGCAGCACTTCGTGCATGCGTTGCCAGCGCGCCGAGTTGACGTGTCCTAGTTTGACCACCGGGCACAACATCAATTTCCGCACTTCCTCAGATTGAAAACGATTGAAACCGACGAGGTCGACGACCGGGAACCGGCGCGGCAAGTCGTTGGCGATTCGGTCGACCATCGTCTCCGGGTTTTCCAGTGCGTAGCGCCAGCCCTTGAGGGTAGCTTCGGTGAAACGTCGCACCACCACCGGGTTGGACTTGGCGATTGCCTCCGTGGTGAACAACGAGTCTCCATAGAAATCGACTCCGTATGTCGACGGTTTCAAGACCGTGATTGGCACGTTTTCACGTTTTGCCCGCCATAGGTCCGTCAATACGTACCCTGGATAGGCATCGACCACCCCCGAAGCCAAACGATTGAACGGCCGCCCACCTATAGTATCGCTGCCGGGTCCCTTGACGATCGCTGGATCGATTCCTTCATTGCGCAATACGGCTTGCAGTTCCACGTCGGCCAACTGTTCCTCTTCGCGCCAGACGGTGAGGCGAGTGAGGTCGGCAGGTGACCGGACGCCGGCATCCTCGCGCGCGAATATGGCCACGGGGCTTTGCTGGAACAGGGAAGCCAGAATAACCAAGGGGACGCCTTTGTCCCGGGCGATAAGGATCTCTCCTGCACCGAGGCCGAATTGAGCCCGACCTTCGGAGACTTCCCGAATACCGTTCAGGATTCTTCTGTCGGGGCTGATCGCCGTTCGCACCTCCACCTCGAGACCGGCATCCCTGTAATACCCCTGCCATTGGGCCGCGTAGATCCCAGCGAACTGAAACTGATTGTCCCATCGCAACTGCATCACCACCCTGTCCAATGCCGACACCGGAGATGAACAGGCGAAGACAACGGCCAATCCAAGGCCAACAACCCGGAACAGCCGGACCAACGACGACTGGCCGAGTTGGATACCACTGCAGGTAAATTGATCGAGTATCATTCGGTTCAATTCCTGGTGCCACAGCGGGCCGGTTTTCCCATATATTCCCTGCCCGGCCCAAGAACCCACCAAATTGTCGGTACGAAAGAACAGCTTATTCATAGAACGCCAAAAGCCCTCAACTGCAAGCTGATTTTAACAGAGCAGAAAATCCCGTCACTGGTAGGGTGACGCAGAACCGTTCGCCGCCGGATAAACTTTGCGTTACTCCTGGCAAGCTATTGATGTAGGAAAACCGATCGATAAGCCGACTTTGCGGAAAACTTACCACCACGTTTGCGAAGCGTCGTCAGCGGAGATCGGTATTTCGCAACCGCCGAGTCTGGATTGGGGGGCAGCTGAAATCTCCGTATTCCGACCCCGAATTCCCTGCGCCGTTACTCCTGACAACGCTCCCCGCCGGACCCCCTCAAAAAAGCGAGGCGATGGTGTCGATCACCTCCTGGTCGTCCCATTCCAGGGCGCCGCTTTTGGCGTAGCGGATGGTGCCGGTCCTGTCGATCAGAAAGGTCGACGGGTAGGCATAGACCTTCGACGCTTTGGATTTCGGTGACACCTTACTCATTGCCAATCATCCTTACCGGCGCGTAGAGGGTTTTCCGTATGGCGTCCCCAGAAATCTTGTTATTCAGGGCCGCTATCGTTGGGCGTACTGCCTGATCATGTGGCCGCCGTCGACATCCAATACGACGCCCGTCGAATACGTGTTGGTCATGAGATAGATCGCGGCCGAGGCGGCTTCTTGGACGGTGCCGACGCGGCCGAGGGGAAGGGAAGCGCCTGTTGCTGAATACATCGCTTCTCGTGATTGCTCGTCCATCCGCGCATAGGCGTCGGATCGCACCATTCCCGGCGACACGCAGTTCACCCGAAGGCGGGGGCCGAGTTCCAAGGCGAGGCCATAGCATAGGCTTTCAATGGCACCGTTTACCGCGCCAAGTCCGCTGCAGTTCAGGCCCGGCCGCCGGGACAGGACGCCGCTGAAGAAAGTGATCGATCCGCCGACGTTCAGCTTGCTCAACGCCGCCCTGGCGATCCGATAGGGGCCGAAGAACTTCGCATCCAACATGGCGCGGAGCTCAGCCTCGTCCAGTTCCGCGAAGGCTCCGTGCACGGCGCTCGAGGCGCTGATCACGAGGTGATCGATCTTCGGCAAATCGCTCGCCCATTGCTCGACGGACGCTTCGTCGGTCATGTCGACCGGCAATACCATGGCTCCGCCGACGGACGTCGCGACCGCCTCCAGCTTGGCGGCCGTGCGGCTTGAAAGCACGACGTTGCCGCCTCGGTAGCGGACTTCCTCGACGATCACCTTTCCAATGCCGGATCCCCCGCCAACGACCGCGACGGTCTCGCCGCTTATTTGACCCATCGTCCGTTCTCCCGCGTGCCGTCTCAGCGGACCGGCTTCACTTCCGGTTGGATGAAGTTGAAGATCGTTTGCGGATCACGGCCTGCAAAAAGGAACTTGATGACGATCGCTGCCGCCGCCTCAAGCTGATAGGCGTGCTCGTTGCCACCGAGCCGAAGCGGCTCGGCTCCGACATCCGAAATCAAGCCCTCGATCGTCTGGTCATCTTCGTCATCGGCGGTGAAAAGCACGACCATGCGACGGCCATCGTAGGTCATGTCCGGATCCTCCCAGACGGCGACCTGCGCCATGTTGAACGCCTTTGCCACCATCGCACCGGGCAAGGCTTCGGCAATGGCCTCGGTCAATGACCGGCCATCCGATCGTGTCGTAAGGAAGGTTTCGATATTCACTGGGTTGTTGATGTCGACAACGGTCTTTCCCGCAAAGGCGTCGGCCCCTCCGGCGTTTTCGATCGCATCAAAAACATCTTCCGAACGGGTAGCGAGCACGACCACCTCGCCGAACGCGGCCGCCTCGGCTGCCGTCCCCGGCATTGCATTGACCGCGTCGGCGGCTTCTTTCGTTTTTGCCGGATCGCGTCCGGACACCATGACCTCGTGTTTCGTTTGCCACTTTCCGGCAAGGGCCTTCGCCATTCCGCCGGCGCCGATAATTCCGATCTTCATTGCCATCTCCTTGCTATCGATGGCTTGACCTTAATGCCAGAATAAATATAAATAAAATTGATGTATTTTATATTTAAAATCCAATAAATGGATATAAAACAGAGAGACCTGGGACTTCTTCTGGCCCTCGACGCGCTTCTGGAGGAGGAAAGCGTCTCCGCGGCCGCCGACCGTCTCGGCCTCAGTCAGCCAGCCATGTCATCTCAACTGAGACCACTGCGCGAACTTTTCAACGATCCCTTGTTGAGTCCGTCCGGCCGGCGGCTCGTGGCGACGTCCCGCGCCCTCGAAATCAAGGATGATCTGCGGCGGCGTTTGCAAGACCTGGACGCCCTCGTCCGAGAAAAAGGGGTTTCGATCCCGTTACCACGCGGAAGGTCTTCAGGGTCATCGCAACCGACTACGCCCATGCCATACTCGCGCCGGCCTTGGGCAAACGGATTGCATCCGAAGCCCCCCTCGCCCGTTTGGCTTTCCTGCCGTTCGCCCCCAAGACCGTGTGGCAGAAGTTGGTTGATGACGAGGCGGGCCTCGCTTTCGTCACGGGAATGAAGTTGCCGGAAGCCAAGTTCCTGCCGGGTATCGAAGAGAGCTTTTGCGTCATTCAACGCAAGGGCCATCCCCGTGGAAACGGCCCGATTACGTTGGAGCAGTTCTGTTCCGTCGAACACGTTCTTGTATCCCCGGAAGGAGGCGGCTTCGTCGGCGCGGCAGACAAAGTCCTCGGGGACCTGGGCTACCGCCGAAAGGTCGCCATCTCCCTACCGAGTTTTCTTCTGGCCCCGGCCCTGGTCTCCCGGACGGACTACATCTGTCTGCTGCCGCGACGGCTGGCCGAACTGTATGAGGATGTGATTGACCTGGTTGAGGCGCCGTTTCCCGCTCCCACCTTTCAGGTCGACCTCTTGTGGCACCCGAGGCGTCAGCACGACCCGTCACATATCTGGTTTCGAAGTCAGGTCAAGAAACTCGTGTCCGCTGCCTAGCCGTGGATTTATGGAGCGCTCGGTACCGGCGTAAGGTTTCCGCTTCGCCTCAAAAAAGCGAGGCGATGGTGTCGATCACCCCTTGGTCGTCCCATTCCAGGGCGCCGCTCTTGGCATAGCGGATGGTGCCGGTCCTGTCGATCAGGAAGGTCGACGGGTAGGCATAGGCCTTCCACGCTTTCGACACCTGTCCGTTCCCGTGCCTCAACAAATCGGCTCATCCCGACATCCTTGGAAAGCGTCAGGACTCTAGATCGATTCGGGCGTTTTCACACAGCCACGCCGACAAGCCGTCTCTATCCAATATCGCGGCGCGCGTCCGCGATCTGTGCAAAATGCGACGATCAAAAGTGCAGCCCACGATCGACCATAGGCAACCCATTTCGGATGGCTCAACGTAGGCGTACCTGCGCAAATAGACCTGATCTTGTATCCGTCGATCACAACCGAATTTCCGTCTTTTCGCCGGCATACACACGGTTCTTGAGCGCCTGTTTTTGTTCCTCTTCACCAATCGTCTCGAAGGCCTGTTCCAAGGTCACACCGGCATCTCGGAGATCCGCGAAGCGAACCTGTCCGGGACGACGAACATTGAAAAAGTGGCGTACGGAAAACAACGCCGCTTGGTCGATCATCCAGCTTACGAAACTTGGGTTTTCGATATCATCACCGCCCAGGCAATAGGCCTGCACGGCGCTTAGGTGCGACAGACTTGCGGCCCCCGGGTTCCAAATCATCGCCGATGCCTGGAGCACGGATGCCGGTTCGTTGCGGCCCGTTTCAAAGCAGGCGAAATCAGCGCTGTCGGCAAACGTGTGAAAATCCGGAGCGGCAGCTCTTGGCGTCACGTCCAGATCAAGTGTCATCACGGCGCGGCCCAGCGTGCGCAGCAAATGTTCGGCGACAAAAAACCGTTCGCAGGTAAAATACGCCGCTGTGGCATGGGGCGGATTACGCGTAACGCCGTAGCCAAGCCGCCCGGGATAGGTGTCAGCCAGGGCTAAAAGCCGGGCTTCAGACGTCGTGCCGGGTTGTGAGACCTGGAGGTGTAATTGCACATCCTCTCGCCATGCCATTAGCCGGTGGGTAAACAAGTCCCCGAAGGCATCGAAATACTCTCCATTGCAGCAACTGACGAACAGGAGACCTTCGCCGATCGGGGAGTGGATGATGTCGAGGTCCGGGCGTACGGGTTTTTGCGCGAAACGCCTTATGCGCGCCTCGACCTCATCGGGCCCGGCAACCAGCCGGCCCTGGCGCAGCACAAGGTTGAGACTTTGATTCTCGATGAATAAGGCGACGCCATGGCGTGCCACCAGTGGCCTGACAGCATCGTTGAACGAATCAAAGCACTCAAAGGCGAGCGTTTCGGCGCCGGTCATCATCAGCCCACAGCCCGCGAAATAGAGCCAGATAGCGCGGTTGGCGCAGTCGGCGCTTTCGATCTTGGATATGGCGCTTAGGTGCTGGAAAGCGCCGGCGTCCAAAAGGAACCGCCCCGCCATTACCGCGATGAGCGTGTCGGTCAAGGACTCGTCCGATGCGTTATCTACTAAAGCCAATCCGGCGTCTATTCGACCGGTACCGATCATCGCCACGGCCTTTAGAATCCAACCGGTTTCGACGGCGGGATCCGTAGCCAGCATAGCGTCCGCCAACGGTTCGATCTCAGCGAACTCGCCGGACACGGCGAGTTCCCTGCATTGGTCCAAGAGCTGGTTATATGTGAGTTGCATTCAAAACCGAACATAGCCACTGGCGCATTTTCTGTCACTGAACACGTTGCCCATATGGTGACCCGAGACCGTTACTCGATATTCCGGATCTGGCTATAAGAAGCGAGATGTCGCCGACGGGGGGATACTGTTGATCAACGCGTCCGAATGAGGGTTTTGTGTGTCCGCTTCTATTCATGGCGGACATCAATTCGGCGCTGCTGGCTGATGCCGGGGCGGTTATGTCACCGGGACCACCCTGCCGATGGACGGCGGGCTGGCCCTATACAACTGGATTCCCGATGCCGAGGACTGGTGGGCGCCGGTGGCGCTGACGGCGGATCGCCCTAGCGGTTCGCCCTAGCGGGCCGAGGAGTCTTCATCCCAACCACTGATAGGTTTCCGTCTCGTAGGCCGGACATTTCCGGCAGCCGTCGCAGTTCTGCTCCTCGTCGAGGCGCCGGACCCGGCCCTTGTTGATGAGCAGCGCCATCATGGCGCGGATGGCCTCGGGGTCGGACTGGAAGCGGATGACCAGGTCCTTGACCGGGACCGTCCGGTGTTCGGCCATGTAGTCTTTCAACTCGCGAACCAGCATGTCAGCCCGCCTCCGCCGGCAGGGCGCCGGCCGGTTCCTGGCGGCCCTTGATGCGCATGCCCAGAACGAAGGCCGCCAGTAGCAAGTTCATGGCGCCGATCCACAGCATCGACGTCATCGGATGATCGGCGAAGCGGGCCAGCTGGTAGACGTTGATGGCGACGTAGAAGGCGATGCCCGTCGTCCACAGGGCCGCGAAGGTGGCCCAGCGCGGCCCGGTCTCCCGGTTGACGGCGCCCAAGGCCGCGACACAGGGGAAGTAGAGCAGGATGAACAGCAGGTACGCCATGGCGCCGGCGGTGCCGTCGAAGCGCTGTTGCATGGAACCGAAGGTGGCGAGCGACACCTCCTGGTCGGCGGCGGCCTGGTCGAGGCCGTCGGATTCGACGATGGAGAAGCCCAAGGGGTCGGCGACGAGGTCGCGGAGACCTGAGAGGTTCTCCGGGATGGTGGCGACCGCTTCGCCCAGGGCCGCCGTCAGGCTGAAGGCCTCTTCATCCGACGCCGCTTCGCCGTTGCCGTTTTGCGCATCGATGCTGGAATAGAGCGCATCGAGCGTCCCGACCACGGCCTCCTTGGCGAAGATGCCGGTGAAGATGCCGACCGTCGCCGGCCAGTTGTCGTCGGTGATGCCCATGGGCTTGAAGATGGGCACGATGGAGCGCCCGATGGCGCTCAGCACCGACTTGTCGCTGTCCTCGTTGCCGAAGGAACCGTCGGTACCGATGGAATTGAGCACGCTGAGGACGGCGACGACGACGACGATGATCTTGCCGGTGCCGAAGAGGAAACTCTTGAGCCGCGTCCAGGCGTTGATCAGGACGTCGCGGAGCCTCGGCACGTGGTAGGCCGGCAGCTCCATGATGAAGGGGTTGGTTTCGCCCCTGAGCACCGTGAAGCGCAGGATCAGCCCGGTCGCCATGGCGACAGCGATGCCGATGAAATAGAGCGCGAAGACGATGTTCTGGCCGCCGACCGGAAAGAAGGCGGCGGCGAACAGGGCATAGACGGCAAGCCTCGCCCCGCAGGACATGAAGGGCGCCATCATCACGGTCATGATGCGGTCGCGCTCCTGTTCGAGGGTGCGCGTCGCCATGATCGCCGGCACGTTGCAGCCGAAGCCGACGATCAGCGGGACGAAGGACTTGCCGGGCAAGCCGACCGCCCGCATCAGGCGGTCCATGAGGAAGGCGGCGCGGGCCATGTAGCCCGAATCCTCGAGCACCGACAGGAAGAGGTAGAGGAAGCCGATGATCGGGATGAAGGTGGCGACCACCTGGATGCCGCCGCCGATGCCGTCGGCGATGACGACCCGGGTCCAATCAGGTAGGCCAATGCCGGTCATCACCGTACCCAGGCCGTCGACGAAAACGGCCGCGGCGGCCAGATCGAAGAAGTCGATGAAGGCGCCGCCGAGATTGATGGTGAACATGAACATCAGGTACATGAGGGCGAGGAAGACCACCGGCCCGGCCCAGCTGTTCAGCACCACTTTGTCGATGGCGTCGGACGCCTTCCTGCGCACCTCGCCGGTGCGCTGCGCCGCGAGGCCGGCGATCCGATTGGCGAAGGTGAAACGCCCGTCGGCGATCAGGATATCGGCGTCTTCGCCGAGCTCCGCTTCCAGCTCCCTGGTGACGGCGGCGAGTTCGTCCCGACCGGTGCCGTCGATCAGCGACTGTGCAAGATCGTCGCCCTCGAGAAGGCGCACGACCAGCCAGCGGGCCGGCGTGTCGTCGGCCTCGGCCACCGGCTGAAAAACCGGCTCCAGTTGGGCGATGACGGACTCGACGGCGTGACCGTAATCGACCGCCGCCGAGGGGTTCGCCATCGAACCGGCGACCTCGCGGATCTGCCCCTTGAGCTCGTCGATGCCGGCGCCGCGGGCCGCCACCATGGGCGCCACCGGGCAGCCGAGCTTGTCGGAAAGGGCCGCGGCATCGACCTCGATGCCGTCCTTCTTGGCCGTATCCATCATGTTGAGGGCGACGATCATCGGCACGCCCATCTCGAGGAGCTGGGCGGTCAGGTAGAGGTTCCGTTCCAGGTTACCGGCATCGACGATGTCGATGATGATGTCGGCCTCGCCGCCGTGGATGAAATCGCGGGCCAGCTTTTCGTCGAGGGACTCGCTTCCGGGCAACGCGCCGAGGGTATAGACGCCGGGCAGGTCGACGACACGGACGGAGAGGTCTTGATCACGGTAGCGGCCTTCCAGACGGTCGACGGTAACGCCGGGCCAGTTGCCGACCTTTTGCCGCGCCCCGGTGAGGCCGTTGAAGAGTGTGGATTTGCCGCAGTTGGGGTTGCCGGCGATGGCGATGGTCAGGTCCTTCATGGGGCGGCGGTCCCTTGGCTAGCGGCATCGTCGGGCCGGACGATGCTGACCATCACCTTCTGGGCCATGCCGGCGCCGAGCGCGATGCGCACCGAACCCCGCGAGACGACGGCGGCGCCGCCGTGGCCGCGCTGCACCACGTTGACCTCGGAACCGACCGGGACGCCGAGCTCCATCAGTTTCTGGTTGAGGCCCTTGCCGGCCTTGACGCCCATGATCCTCAGGGTCTCGCCGATACCGGCCAGGGCCAGGGGAAAGGCGTGGGCATTCTGCTTGTCGTCCGCGTTCATCGTTCCGGCTTTCAGTGTCCTACATATTCGTATTCGAAAAACTAATATTGATATTCATTCTTAACAATTGCCCATAATAGGTTTGTGGTTTCGAGAGTCAAGCGCCGATTGTTCGCAAGTGCGGAAAAGGCGTGACGGGTGCGAAATCGGCTCAATCGTGCCGGCAGTGAAGCGCCAGGGCGATCGTTCGAAATGACGACTCTTGATGACTTTCACTGCCCTTTCAGGGAAATTTCCCGTCATCATCGGGATGAACCCGGTTCCGTCGGCGGTCGAACCGGAAGCGAAAAAGTGACGAAACGAACCGAATCCGCCCGCCCGCCGCCGCGCGCTCTCCGGCGCGGTTGCCGACGGAGAAAGCCAGGCATGTATGGCCAGTGGCGATTCCCGGAGATTCGGTGATCTCCATCAATGCAGGCCTTGGTTGGGTAAATTACACTAAACAATTGGATTTAATGCAGGGAAGGTTGCCAACCATGGACAGCGATCTCGACACCCTTTTGCTCGAACACCCGTTTTTCCAAGGAATGGATCCGGAGGCCTGCAGCCGACTATCGGGGTGCACCCAAAAGAACGTCTACGACGCCGGTGAATACATCATCCGGGAAGGGGAGGCCGCAGACCGGTTTTTTCTCGTCCGCCATGGCCGCGTCGCAATCGAATTGCATTCACCCGGAAAGGCACCGATGGTGATCGCCACTGTGGACGGTGGTGAAATGTTCGGATGGTCGTGGGTTTCGCCGCCCTACAAGTGGAACTTCAGCGCGCGGGCCGTGCAATTGACCCGACTTCTGAGCCTAGATGCGAAATGCCTCGTTGCGCTGATGGAAGACGATAAGACACTCGGCTACGACTTCTACAAACGCCTCATGCCGGTCCTATCCGAACGGTTGTCGGCAACGCGGATTCAGTTGACCAACATCTACGGTGGTCCCGGCCAATAGCCGGATCAATGGCGACTGCGGAAAAAGGCGTGAACCCGGTTCGCTGCTTCGGACACGGGACGCGACAGATTGTGTCCGATATCGACGTCGGCCGGTTGCACGGCGAGTACTTCCAGATTGGCATGGGTCCGCGCATCCAAATAGACCCCGAGCATGCGAAGCGACAGGGCGTGCGTCGACAGCCCGCCCTCTCTGGCATTGCGCCAATCGAGAAGAGCAAGAGCACCGGGGGCGGCGCCAAAATCAACGGCGTCGATCATCAGGACCGTATCGGGATCCGCATTGACGGCTTTTTCCAAATGGTTCTCTGGCGCCACACCGGCATCGATGACAACGGTTCCCCGCGACGGCGTTATCCGCTCGGCGATCACCGACCCAACGGCGTCATCACCTCTTTGCCGGTTGCCGATTCCAAGGACGCAGACCCGACCCTCGAGGCGCTTTGCCAGCTGATCAAGGACCGCAGCGTTTTCTTGCGCCCCGATGTTTCTTGATGCCGCTGTGCGTGTCATGATTCCGCCTTTCAAGCCAACTGTGCCGTCTCGCGGCGGCATTTCGAACAGTGGACGGCGAGCCGGTCACCGCGCAGCACCTTGCCGTCCGTACCCTTAACGCCGGTATCGACGAGGCCAAGATCGCCACCGGCAACCATCATCAGCGTCGGATTGGCGAAGGCGACCGGCCCCAGGCGGTCGACCAGCCAGCGCAACTGGTCGACGGGTCCCAGGACGTCCCCGCAGACTTCGCAGAGGAGAATTTCCTTGCTGACGCTTTCCTCGAAGTCTTCCGGCGCAAAGCCGACGCATTCATATTCATTGCTCATGCGGATGCCGAAGCCGGTCGGGCAGTAGCGCGCGCATTGGCCACACCAGATGCAGGCATCGAGATGCTGAACAAGGCGCCGTTGGGGTGGATCCGCTGTCGTGTCGTCGACGACCTCGATGCATTTCGGTGGGCAGACCTGGGCGCACGCCCCGCAGCCGATGCGGCCATCCGCGTTGAAGCGGGGCCGTCCGCGAAAACGCTCGCTGGCCTCGTAAGGTTCGGCCGGGAAGCGCGTCGTGAAGGGCGACGAGAACACCGCCTTGACGGCCTGCAGGAGGATACGCGGCTGCAGGAAGGCCGGGAGTTTCATGTCGACGCCTCCTCTTTTCCACGCCCCGTTTCCTCGTCGTACTGGTCACAGACACTGCCCTCGCAAAGCTTGACGCCCGAGCGGCGCGATGCGCGGGCCAAGGCATGGGCCGCGGTCGAAGAGGCCAGCATGACGAGACCGATGCAGATCAGGCCCTTGACGGCTCCGGCCAGGGAGCCGAGCCAGATGACGGACCCGAGAAGGATCAAGGCGGTGCCGACGGTGACGCATTTGGTCGACGCCTGGATTCGGTTGTAGACGTCCGGCAGGCGGATCAAGCCGATGCAGCCGGAGATGTCGAACAGCAGTCCGAGCGCGATCAGGAGGAGGCCGATCGTTTCATTCATCGAGTTCCCTCCCTTCCACGAACTTGGCCAGTGCCAGGGTGCCGACGAAGCTGACCAGGGCCCAGACGATGGCCACGTCGAGGAGGTATTCCTTTGCCGTCAGCGCCGTCATGACGGCGACGAAACCGACGACGACCGTGCCGAGTACGTCGATCGCCACCATGCGGTCCGGTGCACTCGGCCCCTTGCCGATGCGATAGAGGCAGAGCAGACAACAGACCAGGAGTCCGGCAAAAACGAACATCACGAAGGGATCGAGCGCCATCATTCGACAATCCTCCCGATGAACCATTCGAAACGCCCGAGGATGAGCCGTGCCGCCTCTTCCGGATCGGATGTCGAAACATCGATCCAGTGTATGTAGAAAGTCCCGTCCTCACCGATGTCGAGAGTCAGCGTACCCGGTGTGAGGGTGATCGACGCCGCCAGCAGGACCCGTGCCGATCGTGTGCGCAGGCTCGATTTCACAGCGACGACGCCGGGCCGAATCGGCATCGCCGGGTGCAGAACCCGGTAGGCGACATCGAAACTGGCCCTCATCACGTAGAAGACAAAGACCACGAGATAGAGCAGGGCCCACAGGTAGCGGCGTGGGTCGATCAAGCGCTCGAAGCGATGCGTGACGATCCGCTTCATGACCCAGGCGACGAAGGCGGAGGCCAGGACACCGGCCCCGATGTCGCCCCAGAGCAGACCACCGTCGGCCGGTGCCACGGGCCACACGAGCATTAGCCAGAGGCCGAAGACGACGAAGAAGAGGGTCAGACGTTCGGCTGCAGGACGGCCGGCCGTACCCTTTGCCTCGGCAGCTCCGCCGATCTCTGTGACGTTGGTTTTGTGTTCGGCCGTAACGGTCATTCTTTACGTTCCTTCGTTGCCGGCACCTACGGGGCAAAAGGCCCGGCCAGCAGGGTCTCCACGGCCGGTCCAATGAACAACGGATCGTGCAGCCCGCCGATGACCAGAAGCGATAAGGCCAGACAAATCACCGCCAACAGGATCATCGCCAGTGCCATCGACCGCGGCTCGTCCCGCCAGATCGTCATGTCGGCCGGCGCATCGGTGAAGAAGGCACCGCGTTGTACCTTGAGCTGATAGGCCAGGGTGACGATGCTGACGACGGCGGCGGCGATGGCGAAACCGATGAAACCGGCTTCGACGGCGGCCACGATGATGATCAGCTTGCTCCAGAACCCGTTGAGCGGCGGAATGCCGGCAATCGACATGGAAGCGATCAGCGACGTTCCGCCGGAAACCGGCAATGCTCTGTTGAGGCCGCCGAGCTTGCCCAGATCGCGGCTGCCGGTCGCGTATTCGACGGCACCGGCGTTGAGAAACAGCAGCGATTTGAAGGCGGCGTGATTGACCAGGTGATAAAGCGCGCCGACGATCCCTAAGGGCGTGCCGAGGCCGAGACCGAGAACCACATAACCTACCTGGCTGATCGAGCTGTAGGCGAACAAGCGTTTGATGTCGGTTTGCGCCATGGCAAGCAGGCTGCCGGCGACCATCGAGATCACGGCCAGCCAGCGGAGTGCGGTGAGCACGCCGTCTCCTGCGCCGAACACGTTGAAGATGAGCCGGGCCAGGACGTAGATGCCGATCGCCTTGATCAGAACACCGGACAGCATGGCCGACACCGGGGCCGGGGCCGACGGGTGCGCGTCAGGCAGCCAGGCATGGAACGGAACCAGGGCCGACTTCAAGCCGAAGCTGCCGACGAACAGGGCCAGGGCGAAGAGCAGCGGCAGGCTCATGCCGGTGTCGTTGATGCGGGCCGCGATGTGGGTCAGGTTGAGATTGCCGGTGACGCCGTAGACCAGGGCGACGCCGATAAGGATGAACGTCGACGATACGGTGCCGAGGACGGCGTATTTGAATGACGCCTCCAACTCCTCATGCCGGCAGCCGAAGGCGACGAGGCCGTAAGACGCGATGGCGGCGATCTCCAGCATGACATAGAGATTGAACAGGTCGCCGGCCAGGATGACGCCGTTCATGCCGTCCATCATGATCAGGAACAGGCTGTAGTAGCGGTCCTTGGCCGTGAACTGGCGCATGTAGTCGATGGAATAGAGACCGGCGGCCAGGCCGACCCCGGCCACCGATACCAGCATCAGGGAGGCCAGCGGGTCGAGTCGGAGCACGATGCCGATGGGTGCGGCCCAGCCACCGACCTCGTAGAGGCCCTGTTCGCCGAACGTAAGGACGCCGATGATGACGAGGGCGAGCAGCGTCAGATTGGCCAGCCAGTCGGCCACCGCCTCTCTCTTGGCAGCGACGAGAGGCACAATGAAGGCTGCCGCCAATGGCAGGGCGGTGAACAGCGGGATCAGGGCATGGACTTCTGTGTCCGTCATGAGTTTCCGTTCCCTATCCTCTAAGCCGCCGGATCTCGGTCACGTCGAAGGTCCCGTAGCGTTCGTAGAGGCGCACGCATAGGGCCGCCAGCAGGGCGAGCACGCCGAGGCCGATGACGATGGAGGTCAGGACCAGGGCCTGGACCAGGGGATCGACGGCGCTCACCGCGAACACCGTCGGTGCCGTGCCGAAATCGAGGATCGGCGGCAGACCGCCGTGCCGGTAGCCGATCAGGATCAACAGCAGATGGACGCCGTGCTCCATGATCAGGAGACCGATGACGATCTTCACCGTGTTTCGGCTGACGACAACGCCGTACACGCCGACCATGACCAGCAGCAGGGCGAGGGAATAGATCATGGTCCGCCCTCCCTCTCGCCGCCGTCACCGAGCATGATGCGGAAGGCGGCCAATACGGCGAAGACCAGGAAGATGGAACTGGCCACCTTCAGGCCCAACGCCATGTTCGACATCGGAATGGTGCCTGCGCTGAACAGCGTGAAGCGGGCCGCTTCCGGCGTTGTCATGAAGTTCTCGAAAAAATAACCGCCGGCCCACCAAGTGCCGAGGAGGGCGATCACCAGGAAGGCGAGGATACCGACGCTGTCGAGGCGCGAGGCGAGCCCCGTATGGAAGAAACGCCGCGCCTCGTCGCCGCCCAGAGCCAGAACCAGGAGCGCGAAGGCACAGGCGATGACGACGCCGCCGGCGAAACCGCCGCCCGGGGTCAGATGGCCGTAAAGGACGATGTAGATGCCGTAGAGCAGGATGACGCCGCGCAGCCAGCGGGCAACCGTGCGGACGATGGTGCTCATGCCGGGATCGGATCGCTTGGCGGTCATGGCCGATCCTCCCCCTGGTGGCTTCCCGACGTCCGGGCCCGGCGGCGCAGAATGGCGACGGCGCCGATGACGGCGCAGAATAATACGGTCGCTTCGCCCAAGGTGTCATAGGCCCTGAAATCGAGCAGTACCGCGGTAACCGCGTTCGGTGTACCGGTTTCTGCCAAGCCCGTCTCCAGATAAGCGGTCGCCGGTGCGTCCATGAAACGGTCCATGGCGGCATAGCCGAACTCCGGGAAATGGGCGAACAGCTGGACCCCGAACAGGCCGATGGCGACGACGATGGCGGCGGCGGCGATCATGCCGACCAGGCCGCGACGGTTGTTGACGGGTTTCGCCTGACGGCCCAGCGTCGCCCGGATCAATATGACCAGGGTGACCACCTCGACGCCGATCTGGACGATGGCGATGTCGGGGGCGGCCAGGAACAGGAAGGCGATGGCAAGCAGGAAGCCGACGGCGCCGACGCTGATCACCGAGGCCATCAGGTTCGGCGTCTCAAGGGCGAAGATGGCGGCGATAACGGCCAGCAGGACGATGACGGCGAGGACCTCGATCATCTCACCCTCCCCACTGCAAAAGCAGATAGACCAGGGCCAGGGCGCCGAACAGGGCCCACGTCAGGTAATGGGGCAAGACCCCCGTATGGGCGGTGCGCAACCAACCGGACAGATATCCGGCCGTCGCCGCGCTGACGTCGTGGATGTCGAAGAGGCGGGTCCGCGCCAGCCGGTAGAACTGGCGGAGCACCGGCATCTTCTCGATGGTTGCGTAGAAGTCGACGCCGGTGACCTCGACGTGGCGGCCGACCCCGGTGTCGACGTCCCGGATATAGGCCTCATCCATGTGCTCACCGCCGATGCAGGTGCCGACTCGGCGCAACCTGCCGGCCCGCATGGTCAATAGGTAGGCGACCAAGCCGACGGCGATGGTGACCAGGATCAGTACCGTTGCCGGTCCCGACCACCAGACGCCTGCCATCTCGACGCCGACCACCGGCAGGATCAAGCCGTCCAGCGGCACGTCGCGGGCAAAGACGCCGAAGACCGCACACAGGACCGCCAGGGTCAGCATCGGCGCGATCATGGCGAACCCCCGTTCGCGGACGGAAGCGGCTTTTACCTTGGGCGCCGGTTTGCAGAGGAAGGCGGCGTGCAGGACCTTGGCAAAGCTGGCCAGCGTCAGGGCCGAACCCAGCATGGCGGCGGCGATGAATAGGATCCAGATGCCGGGCGCCGCCCCGGCTCCGGTGATGACGCCCTGGTAGACCATCCATTTGGAGGCGAACCCGTTGAAGGGCGGGATGCCGGAGATGGAAAGAGTCGCGATCAGGCAAACCGAGAAAGTCAGCGGCATCAGCCGGCCGAGACCGCCGAGGCGGTCGAGGTCTGTCGTACCGGCCGATTTCTCGACGGAGCCGGCGCATAGGAACAGGGCGCATTTGTAGATGGCGTTGTTGAGCATATGGAATAGCGCGCCGGCCAGACCGACGGCCGTGCCGGTGCCGATGCCGAGCACCATGTAACCGACCTGACTGACCGCGTGATAACCGAGCAATCGCTTCAAATCGTGTTGCACGAGCGCCAGCAGAACGGCGGCGAGGATGGTAACGGCACCGACCGCCATCAGCAGGAGATGCATGACCGGCGTCGCCACGAAAAGATCGAGAACGACCCGGGCCAGCAGGTAGATGCCGAGCAACTTGTCGACGGAGGCCGGCAGGAAGGCGGAGACCGGCGCATCGGCCTTCTCGCCGCAATCGGGGACCCAGCTGTGTACCGGCATGGCGCCGGCCTTGGCAAAGGCGGCGACGGCGAAGCAGAGGAAGGCGAGGTGACTGTTGAGACCGGTCAACGTCAGGGCGCCGCCATCCATGCGCGTCGAGCCGGTCAGGTTCCAAACCAGGACGGCGCCGAAGATCAAGAGCGCGTCCGATCCGCCGACGATCATCAGCGACTTCTTGGCGGCATCCGCAGCCTCGGGGCCGGCGATGCCGATCATCAGGTAGAGGGTGAGGGCGACGAAACCCCAGCAGACGAGCAAGAGGATCAGATCGTTGGCGAGGACGACGCCGGCGGAAGCGGCGATGGTCCATAACAGATAGGCAAAATACTCGCGCTGGCGCTCACGTCCGGCCATGTATTCGACCGAATAAAGCGCGATCAGGAACCCGACCAAGGTGATGATCAGCAGCACGAAGGCGCTCAAGGCGTCGAGGCGCAGGGATAGCCAGGCACCGGCCTCAAAGGTGTTGCCGGTGATCGAGAACAGCGGCCAAGAGATGGTCAAGGTGGCGGCGGCGACCAGGACGGCGAAATAAGACCGCAGTTGATCCGCACGACCCGGCAGGAGGAGACAGAGCAATCCGCCCGCCAGCGGTAGGATGATCGGCAAAGTCAGCGCGTGAAAGATCGCGTCCATGTGCGTTTCGTCCGTCCTACTCCATGGGCAAGTCCGGTCCTTGCCAGCCCGTTTCTTCGGTCAGTTGTTGTGTCTTCTCGCGCGACAACCGGATCAGGTCGGCGGCACCCAGCAGCCGGTCGCCGCTCCGCCTGTCAACTGCGGTGGCCATGCGTTCGGTGCAGCAATAGCAGGGGTCGACGGCGGCCAGGATGATGGTCGCGTCGGCGACGGTGGCGCCGATCACCGTCTCCCGGTTGGTCGGTACGTTCATGTAGCTGGGCGCGCGGACCTTGTGGCGTACCGGGCGGTTGGAACCGTCGCTGCGGATGTAATGAAAGACCTCGCCCCGCGGCGCTTCGTAATGGCCGATGCCTTCGCCCGGTGCCACCCGCTCCGGATGGGCATCGATGGGTCCGGCTGCGGTTTCCAGTTCGTCGAGGCACTGCTCGATGATGCGGATCGATTCGAACATTTCGAGGATGCGCACGACGGCCTTGTCGAAGACGTCGCCGCCTTCACCCGTGATCACATCCCAATCGACCATGCCGTAGGCGGCATGGGGATGGTCGCGCCGGACGTCGATGGCGACACCGGATGCCCGGGCCGTCGGCCCCAATGCTCCGTAGGCGATGGCCTTTTCGCGGGTCAAGACGCCGACGCCGAGCGTCCGGGCATGCAGCAATGGGTCTTCCATCACCGCGTCACGGAACATGCCGATCGGTTTCCTGAGCCCGTCGACCAGCTTGCGGATCTCCGGAATGTCGTCTCCTTCGACGTCACGGCGCACTCCGCCCGGCTTCATCATGCCGTAGTGGTTGCGGTTGCCGGTGATCGTCTCGAGGATGTTCAGTACGTCCTCGCGAAACCGCCACGACCACATCCAGATCGTATTGAACCCGAGGAAATGACCGGCCAGGCCGAGCCACAGCAGGTGCGAATGGAGGCGTTCCAATTCGCCGACGACGGAACGGATGAAAAGGGCGCGCGGCGGAACGACGATGGCGCCGGCCTCCTCGATGGCCTGCACGCAGGCGAGTGGGTGCGAGGTCGAGCAGATGCCGCAGATACGCTCGACCAGGAAGATCGTCTCCTCGAAGTCCTTCGATTCGGAGAGTTTCTCGATGCCGCGGTGGTTGTAGCCGAGCTCGATGTCGAGATGGACGACCGTCTCGCCTTCTACGTGCAGCTTGAAGAACTCGGGTTCTTCCTGGAGCGCGTGATAGGGACCGATGGGGATGATGGTGCGTTTATTCATGCCCGGCCTCCCGCTCGAAGTCCCGTCTCAGCGGGTATCGCCCGGCCGGCCAATCGTCGTCGAGGAGCAGGTGTCGGAGGTCCGGGTGGTTGAGGAAACGGATGCCCAGGAGTTCCCACATCTCGCGTTCGATCCATTCGGCGGCCGGGCAGACGCCGGCGATGCTGTCGATCTCAGGATCGTCGCGCCCGAGCCGCGTACGCAGGGTGACGACGCAATCGGAGCCGTCGAGGGCCCAGTGGTAGAGGATTTCGATGGCATCCGGCGTGTCGACGCCGGACGCGATCTGGAAGCGCGCGCCCAGGCCTTCGAACATCAGGCGGCTGGCCACGACGATGCTCTTCGGAGCCATTTCGACGAACAGGCGCCGCGCCGATTTTTCCTCGACGCCGAGCACGCCCTCGCCGAGGGCTTGTTTCAATCGATCGATGACACTTCGATCCGTCATGGTCTCTCCGTCAATTCGCGTCGCCGGCCCCGACAACGGCCGGTTCGCCGATCGCCGTCGGCTCGGGGATCGGCTGCGCCAGGGGCTCGCCGGCACGCAGGCGTTTGATCACTTCGACGACACCGAGGATGATCGCTTCCGGTTTCGGCGGGCAGCCGGCGATGTAGGCGTCGATGGGAATGTAGGTCCCGGGCGGGCCGTCCCAGTTGTACGACCCCCGGAAAATGATCCCGGTGCACGGGCAGCCGCCGACGGCGATAACGACGACCGGTTTCGGCGCGTCTTCATAGAGCCGTCTCGCGCGGACGGCTGCCTTTTTGTTGAAGATGCCCGACAGCAGCAGGACATCGGCGTGGCGGATGGAGCCGACCAGCGTCAAGCCGAAGCGTTCGATGTCGTATTTCGGCGTCAGCGCATCGAGGATCTCGATGTCGCAGTTGTTGCACGCACTTCCCGCCAGGTGGAAGACGTTGAGCGACCGGGTCAGGGTTTCGATGGCCAGGCTCATGGTCTCACCATCCGATCAGGGCCAGGACGACCGCCAGCGCGGCGGCGGCGCTGACCGGCCCCCAGAAGAACTTCACGGCCTGGTCGATGCGCAGCCTCGGCGTCGTGTTGCGCAAAACGATGATGACGACGACCAGGAGCAACCACAGGCCGGTCCCCAACAGTGCACCCAGCCAGCCGTTGCCGACGACGGCGCCGCCGGCGAACAGGACGACCAGGAACACCGGCATGGTGAACAGCATCATCACGCGGGTGAGCTTGAACATGGCCAAGGGGGGCCCCGAATACTCGATGATGGCACCGCCGCTGAGCTCGGTCTCGGCCTCCGCCATGTCGAACGGCACCAAGGCCAGTTTGGCCTGCATGCAGACGGCGCCGACGGCAAGCGCCAGGACGCCGGAAGGCGAGGCCACGGCGGCTCTGGCCACGATTTCGCTGAGCAGAATGCTACCCGACTGGATCACCGGCACCAGGATGACCAGGACGAACGGCAGCTCGTAGGCGAGCAGCAGCTTGATTTCGCGGCTTCCGCCGAGCGACGCCAGCGGATTATGCGAGGCGAACGCACCGAGGATGACCGCCAGTGCCGGCATGGCCAGCAGATAGACGAGGACGATGAGGTCACCCATGAACGCGGTACCGGAGTCGAGCAGGGCCCGCCACAAAATGGTCGAGGCAAGCGTCACCGAGGCCAAACCGATCAACGGCGCGCCCAGGAACAGGGCCAAAGGACTGCCGTTCGGCACGCAGGTCTCCTTGATCATCAGTTTGCCGACGTCGAAGAAGGGTTGCAGCAATGGCGGCCCGACCCGCATCTGCACCCGGGCCGTGACTTTTCGGTCGACCCAGCTGGTCAGCAGGCCGGCGACGCCGGTGAACAGGAGACCGGGGAAGATCAGGAACTGCAGGACGATGAGGAACTCGTTCATGTCCGCGCCTCCCGCTTCACCCAATTTGGGGACCGCGCCGCCAGATGCGCATCGAGAACGTGGACGTTGGCTTCGTTAGGGCCGATCTCGCGGAACTCGATGGCGCCCTTGCCGCAACTGTCGACGCAGGGCGGTTTCGTATCACCGCTGGCCAGGCAGTAGTCGCAAGGCGTCTCGTAGAACGGCACCAGGTCCGCCAGGATGGTGCCGAACGGACAGGCGTGGACGCAGAGCTTGCAGCTAACGCAGCGCAGATTGTGGCGGACAAGGACACCGTCGGCGCCGCGTTCGAGGGCGCCGGTCGGGCAGGAATCGACACAACTCGGCTCCTCGCAGCGCCGACAGATCAGCTCGAAGGCGGCCCGCTCGCGCAGGCCCAGGATGCCATGGTCCTCGGCGTGCGGACGGAAGAAGTAACCGCAATGGACACCGCAGCTTGCACAGCGGTCGCACTTCGCGAGGTCGATGACCAGTTTCTTGCTCATGCTTTTCAATCGTCCCATAGCCTCGGGTTGGCGCTGATTTCGTCGTAGGAGAACACCGGCCCGTCGATGCAGACGTGATAGCGGCCCATGCGGCAATGACCGCACTTGCCGACGCCGCAGCTCATGTTGCGTTCCAGCGACAGGAAAATGTCCTGCGGCCGGTAGCCGCGCTCCAGGAGCTTGTCGACGGTGAACCGCATCATCACCGGCGGTCCGCAGATGACGGCGACACCGTTCTCCGGGTTGCACGCCAGGAACTCGGGTTCGAGGATTTCCGGCAGGACACCGACGTGTCCGTCCCAACCGGGCGCGGGCGCATCGACCGTTATCATGACGTCGAGCGCGTCGCCGCGATCCCAGCCGCGAGACGCGGCTTCGCGAAACACCAGGTCGTCCGGCGAGCGGGCGCCGTAACGCAGGATCACGCGTTCGTATGTGTCAAGGTCCTCGATCAGTTCCAGCAGCAGGGCGCGCAGGGGCCCGACGCCGCAGCCGCCGCCGGCGAGGAGGATTTCCTTGCCCTTGAAGTCGTCGAGCGGATAGGCGCGGCCATAGGGCCCGCGCAGGCCGACCTCAGCACCGGCCGCAAGGTCATGCAGGCGGTCTGTAACCCGGCCCGTCTTCATGATGGTGATTTCCATGCGCTCCGCGATACGCGGCGATGAGGACGGCGTGAACGGCGCCTCGCCGATACCCGGCACCGTCAACTCGACGAACTGCCCGGCGGCAAAGGCCATCGGCTCGCGCGGTCGGATGCCGAAAGTCTTTATGGTCGGTGTTTCGTCGTCGATCCGGTCAATCGTCGCCGGTACCGGCGTGTAGAGCATGGCTGTCATCGATGGCCCTCTTCAATACGTGACGGATATCGATCTTGCCGATGCAGGCTTCTGTGCAGCGTCCGCAGCCGTCGCAGGCGTATCGGCCGAGGACTTGCGGGAAGTAGCTGAGTTTCTTGTCGAAACGGTTCCTCAAGCGCTGCGCGCGGCGGTGACGCGGATTGCCGCCGCCGGCAGTGCGCGCGAAGTTGGCGAGCAGGCACGAATCCCATTGTCTGGTCCGCGCCGTCGCGCCGTCTCGGTCGTGCCCGTCCGAAAGCAGGAAACAGTGGCATGTGCAGCAGATGAAGTTGCAGGCCCCGCATTCGACGCAGTCCTCGGCGAAGTCCTCCCACAGGTCCGACTCGAAGGCGCCTTCGACGGCGGCCCGCAAATCGGCGCCGGGTGTGAGACCGTGACTCGTCGCGTTTTCGGAGACCTCAGCGAACAATTCCGCCCGTCGGCCCTCGCGCGCCGCAATCAGGTCTTCGCCGGCCGGGCACAGGAATTCGCGAATTCCGTTCAGCACGGCGTCGCCGCGCTCGCTGCCGCCCTCGATGACAGCGCCCAAGGGTGTCGGTGAGAAGTTGATGTCGTAGCCCTGGACCGGAAAGGGCTGTTCGCCGACGGCCGGGCAAAAACAGACGTCGAGACAGCCGGTGCAATCGGTAGTGACCAGGATCGTCTTTTCGCGGGCTTCGGCGTAGTAGGGATCGCGGTAGCCGCCTTCGAGAAACACATGATCGTAAATGGCGAGCGCGGACAGGTCGCAGTTCTTGACGCCAAAAACGATACGATCCGGCTGGGCGCCAAGGGGAGGCGGCTCGTCCCAGGGCCCGAGATTTTCACGGGGTCGGAAAAACAGCGATTTCAGGGGCTGCGTCGGGCGATAGGTGCCGAGCGTGTGTTGGCCGCGGATCCAGCTCTCGGCGGACACCAAACGGTATTCGCCATCCTGGGCACGCTCTAGGGCATATACGAGACGGTCGGCGCCAAGAGCGGTGAGGACGTCGTCTAATCCATAGGGTTCAGCGACGGTCCAACTCATCTTGACCAACACAAGACGGATTTATTCGACTTGCCCTACCAGATTCCACGCATCCTGTTGATGAGATGGATCAACTTCGAGGATCGACACGGTCAACAAGGGTGCTGACAAGTCTGGTGGCCGTCATTGGAGCCAGGCATACTGTCTCTGTGGGTCTGACCTGTCCCCACGAACGATACCAAGCATTAAGTTAGAACCGGTTGCGATGGGAAGGCCCGATTTGGCCGGAGCCCTTGTGTCAGGCATTCGCCAAGATCAAACACTGGATGCCCAGGGCTCGGAAGCGCAACAAGGAAGAAACTTGGCGCCATGTCGGACACGTCGCCGGAACATTCTCACCCAACGAATGCACGAGCCACTTCAGGAATGCCGGTTACGCTTCCAAAAATATATGAAAGACTCTAGTGGAGCCCCGTGTCTCCAAAGAGGGGGTGGAAGAAACGTCGGTATTCCGGCCACAAAATACCTGCCGGGATACTCCTGACGACATCCGTCGGCGGACCGCTCAAAAAAGCGAGGCGATGGTGTCGATCACTTCTTGATCGTCCCATTCCAAGGCGCCGCTTTTGGCGTAGCGGATGGTGCCGGTCTTATCGAGCAGGAAGGTCGACGGGTAGGCATAAACCTTCCACGCTTTCGACACGTCTCCGTTGCGGTCCATCAAAATGGGAAAACCGGGCTTCAGCTTCAGGCGCTTGAGAAAAGACCTGACGCGCCTCGCCGGTTCCTTGATGTCGACCGAGAGCAGTTGGAAATTCTTGCCCTGCGTTTTTTCAACGAGATTGTTGAGAGACGGGATTTCCTTGATGCACGGACCACACCAGGTCGCCCAGAAATTGACCAGGACGACCTGGCCCTTGTAGGCGTTCAAGTCATAGGGCCGGCCGTCGATATCCTCGAGCGTCAGGGCGGGCGGGACTGGGTCCCCGACAAACAGGTGCAGGGAACGGGCATCCGGCTTGCCGGTGGTCCGTGCGGTTTTCTCACCGGCCAGAAGGGCCGCCCTGTCGGGCTGATCGGCGGCTGCCAGGAAATCAACGCCCTCACGGAACAAACGGCCCATTTGCGCGCGCATGGCTAGATCATCGGCGCTCAGGTGGTCCTTGGGGCGGGCGTGAAAACCGGCGATGACGTTTTCCATGGTGGCCTGTTTGATGACCGCGCCGCCCGTCTTCAATTGGCTCGCCACCTGGTCGCTGCGCAGGAACTTGGTGGTGAATTCCGGCTGCAGGATGAACACGGGTTTGTTGACGGCCCGGGCGATCGGCAGATAGGCCGCGTCCTCACCGATTTCCACGGCGCCGTCGATCAGGTGGGGGTGCAGGAAAATATAGCCGGGGAAACTGTGGTCCCGGGGATGTTCGAGCTGCCACTTGCGGCCCGCGCGCAGGGCCAATATGGCGCCGCGGTTGACGGCGCTGAGCACGATCCGCTCATATCCCCGCTTCCTGGCCGCCCGCATGAGCTGATAGATGTCGTCTGGATCGAACTTGTCGAGGCTGGTCCGCCCCGGCGGTTCCATATAGGTGCCGTGGAGATCGAGGGCCCACAGGTCAAACCCTGCACGGGCGATATACGACGCGCTTTCGGCCATTTCCGGGCTGGCGCCGCGCTCGGAATGAATCCAGATGATCAGGGTGCGGCTGCCGCCTTCGAAGGCGGTGTAGATCAGGTCCGTCCCCGAGGGCAGGCTGATTTCGGTCTTCTCCGAGGCCCACGCGCCGACGGCGAGGAGCAGGATGAGGACGAGAGAGAACAGGGTTTTGGTCACGGCAGGGCGAAGCCTGCTATCGGAAATCCGGGGTGCGTCGGAATTATAAGGGCCGCTATCCGAGATGTCAGGTGGCGGACCTCAGGTCGGAAGCGCGCCGGGAGACCGTCGAATTCGAACCGGCGGCTCTCAACGCATGACGAAAGGATCGGGCATCGGCGAATCGGAGGTGTTGAACCAGACGGTCTTGGTCCGCGTGTAGTCGTGGATCACGTCCATGCCGCTCTCCCGACCATGGCCGGTCTCGCCGTTGCCGCCGAAGGGCGCGGTCGGCGACACCACGCGCCAGGTGTTCATGTAGGTGACGCCGGCCTTGATCCGCTTGCCGACCCGCATGGCGCGGCTGATATCCCGGGTGAAGGCGCCGCTGGCATAGTGGTAGGCCGAATTGTTGGCGAGATGGATGGCCTCGTCCTCGTCATCGAAGGTGCGCACACTCAGGACCGGGCCGAAAAGCTCGCGCTCGAAGGTCTCCAGACCGTCCGTTTCGGTGGCGATTATCGTCGGTTCGAAATAAAACCCGCGCTCAAGGCCCTCGGGACGGCTGCCGCCCGCGATCACCTCGCCACCGGCGGCAGCGGTCCCAGCGATCGCCGCCTCGATGTAATCCCTTTGCCGGGCCGTACACAGCGGGCCCATCTGCGTCTCCGGGCTAAGCGGGTCGCCGATCCGGATCGCCGCGGCACGTGCCGTCAGCCGCTCAAGTAATGTATCCCTGACCGGCCGCTGCACGAGCAGGCGCGAACCGGCGACGCAGGACTGCCCGGCCGCGGCGAAGATGCCGGCGACGACGCCGTTGAGCGCGCTTTCCATGTCCGCATCGTCGAACACGATCACCGGCGACTTGCCGCCGAGCTCGAGGGACAGCACGGCGAAGTTCTCCGCCGTGTTGCGGACGACCTCGCGGGCGGATTTGGTGCCGCCGGTGAAGGCGACACGCGCCACGTCCGGATGCGACGTCAGGCGCCGACCGCAGTACGGGCCGAAGCCGGAGATCACGTTGACGACCCCGGGCGGAAATCCGGCGGCGTCGATCAGCTGGGCGAACTTGAGGAGCGTCGCCGGGGCGTCTTCCGAGCATTTCAGAACGACGGTGTTGCCGGCCGCCAGGGCCGGGCCGAGTTTCGTCGCCGTCAGGAAGATCTGTGAGTTCCACGGCACGACGGCGGCGACGACGCCGATCGGTTCGCGGCGTGTCATGGCGATCATGTCCGGCTTGTCGACGGGCGGCACGGTGCCTTCGATCTTGTCGGCGAGGCCGCCGTAATAGTGGTAGTACCCGGCCATGTATCTGGCCTGCGCCACGGTCTCGTGAATGACCTTGCCGCTGTCACGGGTTTCGATTTCGGCGAACTCCTCGGCGCGCTCGCTCAACAGATCACCGAGACGCCGCAACAGATGACCGCGTCCGGTCGCCGTCATCGACGCCCAGGGCCCGGTCTCGAGCGCCCGCTTCGCCGCGGCGACGGCCCGGTCGACGTCGGCCTCGCGGGCCTCGGGGACATCGATCCACCGTTCCTCGGTCGCCGGTTCGACCGACGCGAACCGGTCGCCGCCGGCGGCGTCGCAAAACGCACCGTCGATATAGAGTTTCGGATCAAACATGGGCTTGTTCCCTTGCCATGAACGTTCTGAGGGCGCCGGCGACACGGCCTGGATCTTCGATGGAGGCGCCATGGGCCAGGCCTTCGAGGATCAGACAGGTGCCGTCGGCGACGGCGGCGGCAATGCTTCGGCTCATCTCGGGTGTCGAGTTCACGTCTTCCCCTCCGGTCATCGCCAAGACCGGGCACAGGATCTTGGGAAGGCGGTGGGCGGTTATTTCGTCCGCCGCGGCGAACAGGCGATAGGCCCGCTGATAGGCGGCGGGGTCGTTGGCCAGCAGGACGCGCCTCACCGCCGCGACGCTGTCGGGTTGGGCCTCTATGAACGCCTTCGAGAACCAGCGCTGGACGGCGGCATCGGCGAGCGCGCCGAGGCCGTCCCGCTGGGATTGCGCCAGGCGCGCCATAACCGCGTCGCGTGCCGCCCGGTCGCAGATGTGAACCGCATTCATCAGGACCAGGCGATGGACCCGGTGCGGATGGATCTCGGCGAACGCGGCGGCGACCATGGCGCCCATGGAAAAGCCGACGAGGCCGAGCGGCCCCGCCGCCGGGTCGGGCAATTGCCGCGCCAGGTCATGGGCATAGCCGTCGATGTCATCGGGCGGCATCGCGGTGCGCCCGCCGTGCCCGGGCAGGGTCTGGGCGAGACAGGCGAAGTCGTCTTCCAGTTCGGCGACGACGCCGTCCCACATGGAGGCGTCCAACCCGACGCCATGCAGGAACACGAGGCGCGGTTTCCCGGCTGCCGTCAAACCACCCTCTCCAGCGCCGGTGCCGCGGCAAAGGCGGGAACGACCTCGTCGATGAAGCGGCGAAGCGACGCCTTTTTCCGCTCGTGGGTCATGCCGCTGTCGATCCAATAGCTATACTGGTCGTAGCCCATGGCCTCGCAGACCTTGAGGCGCTCGATCACCTGGTCCGGCGTGCCGATGACGTTGTTGGCGCGCATGTTGGCGGGCGAGAACATGTCCATCGCGGCCATTTCATCGTCGCTCAAGCGTTGAATGATGCCCTGTGAGACCGGCCGCTCGTTCCTGAACCAGGCCCCGAAGTGGCAGTAGAACCGGCTGATCTCCGTCGCCCCCACGTCGGCGTCACGCTCGCTGTCGGCGACGTACATGTGGCGCAGCAGCATGATCTTCGGGCGCGGCACGTCGGGATGTTTGCGGCAGGCGGCATTGAAGCGTTTCATGAGCTCATCGACCTCGCCGTCGTCCTGCCAAAGTGGCGTCACCTGGACGTTGCAGCCGTTGGCGACGGCGAACTCATGGCTGTTGGGATCCCGCGCCGCGACCCAGATCGGCGGGTGCGGGGTTTGCCGCGGCTTCGGCGCCGATGTGGTCATCGGGAACTGCCAGCGGTCACCCTCGTGGGCATAATCACCCTGCCACAGTCCTTTCAGGGCCGGCACCATCTCGCGGAGCGCCTGGCCCGCCGACCAGGCGTCGAGACCGGGATCGAGGCGCTCGTATTCATAGCTGTAGGCGCCACGGGCGATGCCCAGATCCAGGCGGCCGCCGGTCAGAACGTCGGCCATCGCCGTTTCGCCGGCCAACCGGATCGGATGCCAGAACGGCGCGACGACGGTGCCGGTGCCGAGCCGCACGTTTCGAGTGCGCCGGGCCAGATCGACGAGACAGAGGAACGGGTTCGGCGAGATTGTGAAATCCATGCCGTGGTGCTCGCCGGTCCAGATCGTCTCGAAACCGGCATCGTCCGCCATCGCACATAACTCCAGGAACTGATCGTAGAGGCGGGCTTGATCCTCGTCTTCGGTCAGGCGTTCCATATGAACGAAAAGAGAGAACTTCATGATTGGACTCCTGCGGTCTGAGGCAGCGAACGAGGCGTTTCCAGGGCCGAGTAGCGGCCCCGATGGTAACAAAGCGGCACGGCATCGCGTGACTGGAAGTCGACGACCCGGCCGATCAGGATCCCATGGTCACCGGCGTCCGCCCACTGATGCGGAAGGCAATCGAAATAGGCGGCGACACCCGACAGGACCGGCGCCCCCGTCGCTCCGCGCCGCCAGGCGACGGAAGCGAACTTCTCCGCCCCACGGGACGCGAAGATATTGGAGACATCTCTCTGGTGATCGGCGAGGACGTTGACGCAGAACCGATTGGCGGACCGAAACGCGGCGTAGCCAAACGCGCTCTCGGCGATGCAAACGAGGACCAGGGCCGGGTCCAACGACACGGAGGTGAAGGAACTGGCCGTGAAGCCGACCGGCTCGGCGGCGTCGGTCAGGGTGGTGGTGATGGTGATCCCGGTCGCAAAGGCGCCGAATGCGTCCCGGAGCGCGCGCGGATCGGGTGCGGATTGGAAATTGTATGTGGAACTTTTGGTTTGGTGGTGCATGGTGCCTCCGCCCTATCTGTAAAAACAAACGGACGGCACACACCTATTAGCCTCACTGCGTGCCCACTTGAGCACCGAAGCGAAAAGCGCTTCGGCAATTTCTTCAATACAACCGATTCATCTTTCGCGTCAATATGGCGTGAGGCTACCGGACCGGGGCGAAATCCGCGGCCGCGTCTCTCGCCGGAGGCCCGCCCCTACTGGGCGGCGCGGTCGAGATTGGCTTCGGACCGCAACGCCGCGTCCAGGCTCTCGACGGCAGCCATGACGCCGCCTTCGCCGTGCGGGATGCCGAGGATGCGGAGCGCCGCCTCGACGCTGCCGAGCGCACCCAGGACCATCGGCTCGTTGACGTGGCCCATGTGGCCGATACGAAAGGCCTTGCCGCCCATACGCCCGAGGCCGAAGCCCAATGACACGTTGAAGCGGTCGCGGCAGAAATCGTGCAAGGCTTTGGTTTCCACGGTCTCGTCGACGAGGATCGTGCTGGTGCCGTTGGCGGCATCGGCCTGGACGGCGGCATTGAGCTCGAGCGCGCCGCCTTCGGCCCAGACGTTGATCGCCGCGCGTACGGCCGATGCCAGGCGGTGGTGGCGCTCGAAGGCGTTCTCCAGGCCTTCCTCCATGATCATGTCGATGGCTTCGCGGAGCCCGTAGATCATGTTGACCGGCCCGGTGCCGCAGTACCAGGTGTAGTGGATCTTGCCGCGGCGCGTGCGCCAATCCCAGTAATTGCGCGGCAGGTCCGACGTCTCCCCGATTTTCCGCGCCTTGTCGCTGGCCGCCGTGAAACTGAGACCGGGCGCCATCATGATGCCTTTCTGGGCGGCGGCGACGCAGACGTCGACGTTCCACTCGTCCATGCGGAGATCGGTGGTGACGAGCGACGCGATGCAGTCGACCATCAAGAGCGCCGGGTGGCCGGCTGCATCCATGGCCTTCCTGACCGCGGCGACGTCGCTGGTGATGCCGGTGGCCGTGTCGGTGTGGACCATAAGCACGGCCTTGATGGCGTGGCCGGTATCGGCCTTGAGTTTTTCCTCGACTTCGTTCGGGTCGATGGCATGTCGCCAATCATTCTCAAGATAAACGCTATCGAGGCCGAGGCTCTCGGCCATCGCTGACCAGGACAGCGAGAATTGCCCTGTCTCCGGCACCAGGACGGTGTCGCCCTTTGAGAGCGTATTGCAAAGCGCTGCCTCCCAGGCACCGTGGCCGTTGGCGGCGTAGATGAAGACTTCGTTTGTGGTCTTGAACAGCGCCTTGATGTCTTCATGCACGCCATAGGAGAGCTCCAGGAAATCCGGCCCTGCATATTCCATGGCCGGCTGGCTCATGGCGTTCTGGACGCGCACGGGGATGTTGGTCGGTCCCGGCGTCATCAGGAAATTCCAGCCGCTGCGGAAGGTCATGCCCGTTCTCCGGTTTCGATTGCGGCGAGCACGGCATCGCCGAACTCCCTGGTTGTCGCCTTACCCCCGAGATCGGTGGTATGGCAAGCGGAATCCGCCAAAACGGCATCGACGGCGGCATCGAACCGTCGCGACGCCTCGGTGAATTCGTCGCGTTCGTGTCGCGCTCCCAGCCAATCGAGCAACATGGCGACCGAAAGCATCAGGGCCGTCGGATTGGCGATGCCCCGTCCCGCGATGTCCGGCGCCGCACCGTGTGCGGCCTGCGCGACGGCATGGGTATCGCTGGCATTGATCGACGGCCCGAGGCCGAGACCGCCGGACAGTTCGGCCGCCTGATCGGAGAGGATGTCACCGTACATGTTACTGGTCAGCACCACGTCGAAATCGGCGCCACGGCGGATCAAATGGGCGGTCATGGCGTCGACGATGATATCCTCGACCTCGACGCCCGGGTAATCGGCCGCAACCTCGCGGGCGACCGACAGAAAGAGGCCGTCGGTCATCTTCAGCACATTGGCCTTGTGGACCACGGTCACCTTCTTGCGGCGGCGCCCCGCCAGGTCGAGAGCGGCCCGGGCGATGCGAGCGGAGCCGGCCCTGGAGATCTTGCGGACGCTGAGGGCAATATCCTCGGACGGCATGAACTCGCCCGAACCCTGAAACATGTTGCGGTCTGCGTAGAAGCCTTCCGTGTTCTCGCGGGCGACGACCAGGTCCATGCCGGCAACCATCGACGGCACACCGGGACGCGAGCGGCTCGGGCGCATGTTGGCGTAGAGGTCGAGGGCCTTGCGCAAGCCGCCCGAGGGATTGACGCCGCCGTCTTCGGCCGGCGGATAGCTGAAGGTATCGACCGGCCCGAGGATGACGCCGTCCGACGCCCGCGCCGCCTCGATCACCGACCCGGGCAGGGCGCTGTCGCCGCTGTCCAGCGCCGCGAAGCCGATATCGCGGTCTTCCAGATCGAGGCCGAGGCCGAACTTGCCATCGAGGACCTTGAGAGCGGCCACCGTCGGCGCCATGATTTCCGGCCCGATACCGTCGCCGGTCAAAACTAGCAGTTTCACCTGTTGTCCTCCTCGCTTACCCGTCAGTCAAAGGAACGGAACCGCGCCGTGCCGTCCCGTTCGAACTGGCCGACCAGGTCGACCTCCCAGGTCAGATATTCGCGCATGCCCTCGACGTTGCCCTCGTCCAGGTCATAGGGCTTGTACCAGCGGTCTTCCGGTTCGTCGGCCATATGGGTAAACCCCTCTTCCAGCCGATAACCGGCGGCGACCCAGGCGTCGGTGCCGCCGTCGAGAACCTTCACGACACGGCCGGACGCCGCCGCCTCTTCGGCGGCGAGGCGGGCGAGGAGGCCGTGTTTCGAGGTCAGGACCAGGACCGGCGCCTGCGGCAGCTCCGACAGGTTTTCCGGCATCCGCGAGCGGATGGTGAACCAGGCGCCGGGGATGTGGCCCTTGCGGTAAGCGAGGCTGCCGGCCAGGTCACAGACCACCGCTTCGCCGGCGTCGAGCGCCGCCTTCAGTTCGGCCGCGCTCACGGTTTCCGGGACCGTCTCGTCGATGCCGAGGACCGGCGGGCGCCAAGGCCCGGCTTCCCGGCCGCCGGCGACGGTCGAGCCGTCGAGCACGAAAACATCGTCCCAGCCCATCTGGATCAGCCACGACGCACTCATTGTCGCCCGCACACCATCGTCGTCGGTGAGGACCAGCCGGGCGCCGCGGATGCCGACATATTCGTCGGTCGCCTGAACCAGCTGCCCGCCGGGCGCCGGTTTGGCACCAGGGAGATGCCCGGCCCGGTATTCCTCGGGGCTGCGCACGTCGAGCAGATAGGTGGTCCGCGCCGCATCGTCACGCCATTCCTCATAGGCGTCCCAATCGACGCCGCGGACACCGAACCGCGCCGCTACGGCTTCGGCGCGCTCCTTGGCGGCAGCCAGTCCATCGTCGCTGTTTTCCCCGTAGACCCGTTCACATCCCTGCTCCAGTTCGAAGCCGGCCAGATGCCAGCCCATGGTGCCGTTCTCCAGTGCCACCACGCGGTTGGGGACACCGGCGTTGATCAGCGACTGGGCGCCGATGATGCTGCGCGTGCGCCCGGCGCAGTTGACGACGACAAGGGTTTCCGGATCGGGCGCCATATCACCGACGCGATAGACGAGTTCGGCGCCGGGCACGTCGACGCCGCCCGGAATGTTCATCTTGCGGAATTCCTTCATGGGACGGCTGTCGAGGATGACCAGGTCGTCGCCGCGCTTTTTCATGGCGTCGAGTTCCTCCGCCTTGATGTGCGGCGTGCCGTGCACCGTTTCGACGAATTCGCCGAAGGCCTTGCTCGGCACATTGACGCCGGAAAAGAGCTCGTATCCGGCATCGTGCCAGGCCTCGACGCCACCTTGCAGATAGGCGACGTCCGAATAACCGAACCGTCCCAGCTTTTCGGCGGCGCCAGCGATCAAGCCGCCATCTTCGGCGCCGGCGCAAAGCACGATGGGTACGGACCTCCGGGGAACCATCGAGACGATCCGCAGTTCCAGGCGGCTGAGCGGCAGGGATACGGCGAACAACAGATGGGCGCGGCTGAAGACGCCGGTCTCACGGACGTCGAGCAAGGCTATCTCACCGCCGGCAAGGATCGCTTCGCGCAGGTTCTGGGGCGTCAACGCCCTCGGCATTCCCGCCGTCATCAGGCCGACAACGCCTTGATGTTCTGGGTCGCCGGAAAGACGGCATAGGTGCCGAGATCCCGGTTGTACATGACCCGCTTGTGCAGCTGTTCGAGGGCGAGGCCGTACATATGCAGATGGACCGTCTGCGCCTCTCCGGTGACGTGGATCGAGTGGATGTCGTCGGGCATCAGGGTAACGCCGTTGCCGACGGTGACCGTCTCCTCACCGACCACCTCGACCGTTCCCTCGCCGTCCACCGATCCGTCGTCGCTGCGTCCATAGAAGACGTTGTGCTCGTCCCCATGCACACCAACGATGACCGCCCAGGTCGTGTGGTTGTGCGGCGGTACACCCTTGCCCGGCAGCGCAGCCGAAGCGTATAGGGCAAAGCGGTGGTCGGCGTCTTCCGACAAGCGATAGATAACGGAATTGCCGTCGGTAGCGATATCGATGGGAAAATCCTCGATGGGAAACAGCGTCCGCTGGCCGGCCAGTTCCAGGAGAACGCCCTTGATCTTGTCGAGCGTGCCCGGGTCGACGCCGTCGGTCTCCTCGATGGCACGGATCCGGTCGACGGCGGCGGCGACGGCCCGATCGCGGTCTTCGGCGATGGTCATGGTGGTTCCTCCCTTAAGCACCGGTGGAATGTAATCGCCCCGCGGCACCGTTCCAAGCCCCGGCCGCGGTCATGCCGCCCCCTGCCGGTGCAGGCGGTTCGGGTTTCGCATCATGAAGGCGAACGGAATGCAGATGACGATGACAGCGGCCAGCAACCGGAAATCGCTGATGTAGGCCAGGAGATCGGCCTGCCCGACGACGACCTTGTTCAACGCCGCCAAGCCGGAGGGGTCCGTTGGATCCCAGACCGGCGGCACCTGCATGTGGCCGAACAAGGGCGAAAACGGATTGACGAACTCGCTCAGACGCGCGTGGTTGGCCTGCGACGCGTTGACCCAGTAACTCGACAGCAGCGCGATGCCGAGGCTACGCCCGAGATTGTTGAGAAGCGAATAGAATGCCGTGCCGACGTCGCGCTGCGCCGCTGCCATGGTCGAGAAGGCAACCGTGTTGACGGGTACGATGAGGCTGGCGAATCCAACCCCCTGCAGCAGGCTGACGGCGACGATGTGCGAGACGACCATGTCTTCGGTGAAATTGGAGAACTCCCACATGGTGGCGGCCGAGACCAGCATGCCGAAAACAATGACCTTGCGCGGGTCGATACGCCGGATCAGACGGCCGACGACGAAGGCGCCGACCATGGCGCCGAAGCCGCGCGGCGCCATCACCAGCCCGCTTTCGACGAGCGGATAGCCACCGACGTTCTGGACGAAGGGCGGCACCAAAATGAGGCTGCCGAACAGCATGGCCCCGAACAGCACCCGAAGCGCCATGCCGAAGACATAGTTGCGGTCGCGAAAGAGGACCGGATCGACGAAGGGTGTCGCCGAGGTCGCCGAGTTGACGGCGAAGACCCAGAGGGCGGCGATGCTGATGCCGGTGAGCACGATGATCGTCGTCGAATCGTACCAGTCGAGGCGCGTTCCCCGGTCGAGTACGAACTGCAGCGCCGCCACTCCGATGGCCAGCATGGAATAACCGAAGTAGTTGAACTTGCGGCGCTCGCGGATACCGGGCCTCGGCACCAAAAGTGCGATCATGACGAAGGCGACGACTCCGACCGGGATGTTGAGGCAGAAGGCCCAGCGCCAACTGAAGTACTCGGTGATATAGCCGCCAAGCGTCGGCCCGATGATCGGTCCGAACATGATCCCGACCCCCCACCAACTCATGGCGATGGAGAAGTCCTCGCGGCGGTAGGTCGACAGCAGGGACGACTGGGAGAGCGGGATCAGGGCGGCGCCGAGCATGCCCTGCAGGAAGCGGTAAATGAGGATTTCAGTCAGGCTCTCCGAGGTGCCGGAGAGCAGCGAGAACACCATGAACCCGGCGATGGTGAACAAGAGCAGCGGTTTGCGCCCGAAGATGCCGCTGAGCGCCCCCCAAAACGGCGTCATCACGGCGACCGCGATCAGATAAGACGTCAGCACCCAGGCCATCTGGTCCTGGGATGCCGAGAGCGACCCCTGCATTTGTTTCAGCGCAATGCTGAGGATGGAGCTATCAAGAACCTGCAGCAGCGGCGCCAGGATTAGGGCAATGGTGACCAGGGTCAGCCTGAGGCCTTGTGGCCGATCGTCACTGATGTCGGCCATCACATGAAATCGCGTAGCCAGGTCAATGCCGCCTGGCCGAGGTCGGCGAGCTTGCGCTGGTGTTCGGTATCGATCTCGACGACGACGCTCATGCCGGCACGCAAAGGCGGATCCTCTTCCGATGAATCGAGTTCCAACCGCACCGGCAGCCGCTGCACGGCCTTGACCCAATTGCCGGACGTGTTTTGCGGCGGCAAGAGCGCGAACTCGGCGCCGGTCGCCGGGCTGATGCTGGCCACGGTCGCCGTCTTCTCGAGATCGGGATAGGTGTCGATGCGCACGGCAGCCCGTTGTCCGACACGGACCCGGGTCAGATCGGTCTCCTTGAAGTTGGCCTGAACCCACACCTGGCCAATGCCGACCAGACTGAACACGGCGTCACCGGCCTCGATGTACTCGCCGACCTGGAGATCGAAATTGGTGACGACGCCCGGCACCGGTGCCGTCACCTCGGTCCAGGCGAGTTCCAGGGCGGCGCGGTCGCGCTCAGCCCTGGCTTTCAGGACCCGAGGGTGGTCGTCGATGGCGCCCGTTGCCGTGCCGCCGAGGTCGGCCAGCGTGCGCGCGATGTCCTGGCGGATGGCGCTGACCCGGTCTCTGGCATTGCGGAGCTCCTTTTCCGCCGCGTCCAGGTTCTGCTCGGCAGAGAACCCCTTGGTCGTCAACGCCTTCTGGCGATCGAACTGGCGTTGATAGAATTCGATGTCGCCCTTGGCGCGCCGTAACTCGGCCTGTTTCTGACGATAAAGGGCGCGGAGGGCGAGGATCTCGTGGCGCACCGCGGCGAGGGCTGCTTCCGCTTGTTTCAGCGCGATCTCGAACGGTTCCCGGTCGATACGGAACATGAGCCAGCCCTGTTCAAGTGTCTGATTGTCGGCGACGAGCACCTCGATGACACGGCCCGAAACATCAGAGCTGACGGCGATCTTTTCGGATTTGATGTAGGCGTTGTCGGTCTTGGCGTAGCGCCCGCCCTTCAGATACAGCGCCAATCCACCGCCGATGACGGCACCCGGTCCGACAAGCGAAACCAGAACGACGGCGATCGCTCTCCGCCAACCGTTGCGCCGGCGGGGTGGCGACGGCTTTTCCGTTTCGGGTGTGGTTTGGTCACTCATCGCGGTCTTGTCCCATCAGGTTCGCCTTAACGGTCAACAGGTGATCGATCAGCTGTTCCCGTTCTCCGGCTGGGATACCAGCCAAGGCCTCCTCGCGGGTTTTCTGGGACAAGGACCTGAGCTCGTCGAGAACCGGCTGCACCTCTTCTTTCAGGTAGAGGCGCCAGGCACGGCGGTCCTTGGGGTCAGGCCGGCGTTCGACCCAGCCTTTTTCCTCGAGACGATCGATGTGCCGGGCCAGGGTCATCGACTCGACCTCGAGGATTTCGGCCAGGGCCTTTTGGTTGATGCCCTCCCGGCGTCGGAGCTGGGCCAGGACCCGCCATTGGGCTCGGGTCAGGCCGAGGGTCTTGGCGCGCCGGTCGAAGCGCTTGCGCATGAGGCGCGACACGTCTCCCAACAGGAATCCCAGGCTGCGCGTAAGATGGTATTCTTGATCATCCATGGAAACAATATAGTAAGTATGCTTATTATATACCAGTTGATTAAAATTCGTTGACCGGGATGGTCACGGACGAAAAGACCGGAATGGTCACTGACGAAAGGAAGAGCCAACGATGCCGATCGTGAATCCGATCAACTACGAGGACGCCTCCGAAACGGTGCGCGCCGTGTTCAACGACATCAAGGAGACCCGCGGCGTACCCGACGTGAACAACTTCTGGAAATACCTGGCCAACGACCCGGTGACCCTGAAACGCACCTGGGAGAGCCTCAAGGAGATCATGGCTCCGGGCGCCCTCGACCCGCTCGTCAAGGAGATGGTCTACGTCGCCGTCAGCATCACCAACAACTGCGAATACTGCATCCGCAGCCACACGGCGGCGGCCCGCGGCAAGGGCATGACCGACGAGATGCTGAGCGAGTTGATCGCCGTCGTCGGCATGGCCAACGAGACCAACCGGCTGGTCAACGGCTACCAGGTGGAGGTCGACGAGGCCTTCAAATGACCTTGGCGCTGCGCAAGGCGGCCAGGCGCGCGTCGTCGTAGCCGATGCCGCGGAGGATATCCTCGGTGTCGGCGCCCAGCTTCGGCGCCGGATTGGCCGGCGTTTCGGCGCCGCCGGATTTCACCGGCGAGTTGAGGATGCGGTAGGCGCCGTAGCCGTCGAGGTCGACCTCCTGGATGCGGTCGCTGTCGGTGACGAAGGGGTTCTCCAGCGCCTCGCGCACGTTGTAGATGGGCGCCGCCGGCACGATGCCGGCGAAGATATCCAGCCACTCGTCAGTGGTCTTGGCGTTTAGCGCCTCATCGAGCAGTTCCTGGATCGCCGGACGGTTGTCGAGCCGGTTCTTGAAGCGGAGGAAGCGCGGGTCCTCGGCCCATTCCGGTTTCCCCAGCACCTCGCAGAGCACCGGCCAGAATTTCTCCTTGTTGCACATCAGGTAGATCCAGCCGTCCTTCGTCGTATAGAGCTGGCACGGCGTCAGCGACGGATGGGCCGAACGCTCGAGGCGGTCTTGGGCATAGCCCTCGTTGAGATACCAGATGGCCGGATAGGCCAGGTTGCTGAGCGCGATGTCGAACAGGCTGACGTCCATGTCCCTGCCCTCGCCCGTGGCCCGGGCGCCGGTCAGTCCGGCCAGCAGCGCATAGGCGAGACCGAGGCCGGTCATCTGATCGACTACGGATAGACCCATACGGGTCGGCGGCCCGCCGGGCTCACCGGTCAGCGCGAAGTAGCCGGCTTCCGCCTGCATCAAATAGTCGAAGCCGGGCCAGGCCGTGCGCGGCCCGTCGCGGCCGTAAGCCGACAGATGCGCGCAGACGATGGCCGGGTTGAACGCCTTCAGCGCCTCATAGGTGAGGCCCAGCTTCTCCGGCACGTCGCCTCTGAGGTTCGAGGCAACCGCATCGGTCGTTTTGACGAGGTCGTGGAAGACGGCCTGGCCCTGGTCTTTCGACAAATCGAGGCCGAGGCTGCGTTTGTTGCGGTTGTAGGCGTGGAAGAACTCGGAGTCCTTTTCGGTAAAAAAGTAGGGACCGACGTCGCGGGCGAAATCACCACCCGCGTTTGGGTTCTCGATCTTGATGACCTCGGCCCCTTGGTCGGCGAGGAACAGCGTGCCGAAGGGACCGGCGCCGTACTGTTCGACGGCCAGCACGCGGACTCCGGCAAGGGGGAGAGCTTTATTAGTCACAGTGGTTCACCCCCATCCTGTCCTTCCCCCACAAGGGGGGAAGGGACTCCAGACGCAACGCCAGGATTCCAACCCCGCCCCGGCCCTCCTCTCAATAGGGGGGAAGGAACGCCAATCGCAACACGCGGACTCCATCCCCTCCCCCCTTGTGGGGGAGGGTTAGGGTGGGGGGATTGGTCAAACACGAAGACGCCCATCACACCGGATTCCGCTCGACCAGTTGCCGCGCGATGATGATGCGCTGCAGTTCGTTGGTGCCCTCGCCGATGGCCAGCAAGGGCGCGTCCCGGTAATAGCGCTCGATGTTGTATTCCTTGGAATAGCCGTAGGCCCCATGGATGCGCATGGCCTCCATGGAATTCTCGACCGCCGCCTCGGTGGCGAACAGTTTGGCCATGCCGGCCTCGAGGTCGCAACGCCGGCCTTCGTCGTAGGCGCGGGCCGCCTTGTCGACGAGCAGGCGCGCCGCTTCCGTCCGCGTCGCCATGTCGGCCAGCTTGATCTGGATCGCCTGGTGTTGGCAGATGGGCTTGCCGAAGGTCTTGCGGGTCTGGGCGTAGGCCAGGCTCTCGTCGAGGCAGGCCTGGGCCAGGCCGACGCCACGCGCCGCCACGTTGATGCGCCCGAGCTCCAAACCGTTGAGGATCTGCTGCAGGCCCCTTCCCTCGGCGCCGCCGATCAGGTTTTCGGCCGGCACCCGGACGCCGTCGAAGACCAGTTCCGCCGCGTCGATGCTGCGGTGCCCCAGCTTGTGAAGCTTACTGCCTTCGTAACCCGCCTCCTTCTCGACGAGAAACAGGCTCATCCCACGATGCGCCGGTTCCGCATCCGGGTCGGTCTTGGCGAGCACCGCCAGCACGCCGCCTTCCAGCGAATTGGTGATCCACATCTTGCTGCCGTCGATGACGTAGTCGTTTCCTTCCCGCGTGGCCCGGGTGCGGATCGCCTGAAGGTCGGTGCCGCAGTCCGGTTCGGTAAGCGCGATGCCGCCGCGGAGTTCGCCGGTGGCGAAGCACGGCAGGTAGGTGTCTTTCATGTCGTCCGAGCCGAAGCGCTCGACGGCGGCAGCCATGATCAGATGCGAGTTGAAGATGCCGGAGACGGCCATCCACACACCCGATACCTTCTCGACGATTTTGGAATAGGTCGTTGCCGAGAGGCCGAGGCCGCCGTAGTCGGGCGAGATGGTGGCGCCGTAGAGACCAAGCTCGGCCAGCTTGTCGGCGATCTCCCGGGGGTATTCATCCTTGGCTTCCAGCTCGTGGGCGTAAGGCTTGACGTCGCGCTCCAGGAACTTGTCGACACTCTCCAGGACCAGCGCCTCTTCCTCGGACATCGTGATGTTCGCCGGATAGTCGCTCATCTCAGTAACCGGCCTTGTCGTCGACGGCGTGCCCGCGCTTGGGGATCAGCATGGTGCGTTCGAAGGAGATCACTTCCGTACCGTCCTGGTTCTTGCCCGTGGTCTTCACCGTGACGATACCCTGGGTTGGACGGGACTTGCTTTCACGGATAGCCAGCGCCTCGCTCTCCGCATAAAGCGTGTCGCCGTTGAACACGGGCGCCGGCATCTTGACCTTGTCCCAGCCGAGGTTGGCGATGGTCTTCTGGGAGATGTCGGAAACGCTCATGCCGGCGACGACGGAGAGGGTCAGGCAGCTGTTGACCAGGGGTTTGCCGAACTCGCTCCTGGCCGCGTATTCGGCATCGAAGTGGAGCGGGTGCTGGTTCATGGTCAACAGCGTGAACCAGGTGTTGTCGCTCTCCGAGATGGTGCGGCCCGGCCGGTGTTCATAGACGTCACCTACCTTAAAGTCCTCGAGATACCGCCCGTAGGATTCGCGGTAACGGTTCGGTCCCACTTCCTTCGCTTCGGCGACCATGGTTTCGCCCCTCCCCAACAAACCCGGAAGGCTCACGATTCCACAGTTCCGCTAGGACGAAAAGAGAGAATGGCGATCCCTAGAGAACCACATCCCGATGCTCCCGAACCCGGGAGTGATGATCGAAGTCTGGCGAGAGGCTCCAGCCCAGCATCAGGAGCACCTTGCGCCCCGGCGACAGGTCGATCTCGAAATCGTCGCCGCTCTTGAGCGGCAGGCTGAAGGTCAACCAGGTCTCGTCTCTCGTTCGGCCGCCGGCGACATCGGCCAGACCCGACACGCCGCCGAGCGTCCCGACCTCGGCGTGATCGGGGACGCGGGCGATGTGCACTTCGGCGTGGGCCCGCCCATCGACCACGCGGCCGATGACGAATCGGGTGCCGCGCAGCGTCCTCTTATCGTTGAACCCGACAGCCAGCCAGCCGGTGGTCTCGGCGCTCAGGCTGCCGTGGAGGCGGCCCTGCGCGTGGCGCCAGGTGAAGGCGATGCCCCGGGCTCGAACTGTGCGCGACGGTCCATTGGCGGTCGCCGGATCGGTCGTCACGCCGCCCCAAACCGTTGCCAGCCACGCCATGGCATCCCTCCTCGTGATCCCGACCCGTTCCATCGGTGCCCCGGTCCAATCAACCTCGGAACCATATTACCGGTTGGCATAAAATAGTCAATATAGTTGACTTTTTTGATCGAATGCCCGTGCGACCCCTTGACAAAAGACCGGCGATCTCTTATTTAAAGACCATCGGTCACTTATTTTGAGGCGCAGCCATGAACTGGGAACGGGCCCGCACGCCGGAGCAGCAGGAAGAGCGCCGTCAGGAGATCCTCGACGCCGCCGCGACCCTGTTCCGCCATATGAACTACGAAAACGTCAGCCTCAACGCCATTGCCGACGAGGCCGGCTTTACCAAATCCAACATCTACCGCTACTTCGCGTCGCGCGAGGAGATCTTTCTGTCCCTGTTCCTGATTGACTTCTCGGAATGGGCCGACGGTTTCATCGAAACGCTGCGGGACCTGCCGGCGGACACCACGGCGGAACAGCTGGCGGAAATCTGGGTCGACAGTCTCTACGTAGAAGAAAGGATGCTCGACCTGATCCCGCTCCTGGCCCTGGCGCTGGAGCGTAACGCTTCGGAGGACGCCCTGTTTCACTTCAAGCTCAACGCCCATCAGATGATGGGCCATATCGTCGAGGCGCTGGCGACACCGCTGCCGATGATGACGCCCGAGCAAGGTGCCATGCTGTTCAAACGGGTGCACGGATTGATCGCCGGCTTGTGGCCCTTCGCCAATCCCAATGAGGTGATGCAGAAGGTTCTCGAACGTCCGGAACTGGCCGAGCCGCCCTTCGACTTCCGGTGTACGCTCCGTGACGCCATCGCCGTCTTCGTCCGCGAAATCCAGAACGGCGTTCAACTCGCGCAAAGGAAGGCCTCGTGATGGATACCGCCGTCATTATCCTCGTCGTAATCGCCGCCCTTATCTTGTTCGTGATGGTGCGCCTGCGTGAATTCGGTGGCCGGCGCAAGGGAGCCGACCTTTACCGCTATGCCGACTCGCCCCATTTCCGGGACGGCCGTTTCCGCAACCTCCACCCCTACACCCGAAAGCCGCCGCAATCGCCGGACGGCCGCAAGGCGCGGGGCAAGAAACTGCGGGATCTGCTCTTCACCGGCGGCACCCGCCGGCCGCCGGCACCGATCCCCGTTCGCCGCGACGGCTTGACGGCGGCAGAAAACGAAACGGACAACGGGCCGACGGAACTGGTCTGGCTCGGCCACTCGATCGTGCTGATCCGTATCGACGGCTTGACCGTCATTACGGACCCCGTGTTCAGCCGTGCCATCTTTCCCCTTCGCCCGCTGGCGCCGAAGGCCTTCGACTACACGGCTCCCCTCACCGTCGACGACCTGCCGGCGATCGATATCGTTCTGCTGTCGCACGACCATTACGACCACCTGGACTACCCGTCGATCCGCAAGCTGGCGGCCAAGACCGGGCGCTTCGTGACCACGCTGGGCGTCGGCGAACACCTGAAGAAATGGGGCGTGCCGGCCGACCGCATCGACGAGCGGGACTGGTGGCAGTCGGTCTCCATCGGCCCGCTCACCTTCACCGCCGCCCCGGCCCAGCATTTCTCCGGGCGCAGCCTCAAGGACAGCGGGCAGACCCTGTGGGCCTCCTGGGCCATCGAGGGATCGAGCGAAAAACTCTTCTTCAGCGGCGACACCGGCTATTTCGACGGCTTCAAGGAGATCGGCGAGCGCCTCGGGCCCTTCGACATCACCCTCCTCGAATGCGGCGCCTACAACGAGCAATGGCCCAACGTCCACATGATGCCGGAGGAGACGGTGCAGGCGCACCTCGACCTCGGCGGCAAGGCCCTGCAGCCGATCCACTGGGGCAAGTTCGATCTTTCCGTACACGCCTGGGACGAGCCCGTCGAACGCCTGACCCAAGCCGCCCTAGAAAACGGCGTGACCCTGGCGACGCCGATGGTCGGGCAGGCCTACGCCCTCGAAGGTCCCCTGCCGCAAGCGCCCTGGTGGCGCAGCATCGGCGCAAGAGATAATGTGGACGCCGAAGCGGCCGCCGTCTGCACCCCGGCCACACGCCCGCAACGCACTTGAGCCCGGGAACCGCCCATCATGATCATCGCCCTCGCTCAAATTCCCCTCGACGGCCCCAAGCGGCCGTACCAAGACGTCATCGAGCAATCCCTGCAATCGACCACCATCTACCACGACGTCAAGGGCCTGTGCCGCAAGTACTACCTGAACAGCGAGGCCGGTGGCGGCGGCGTTTACGAGTTCGAGACCCGCGAGGACGCCGAGGCCTGGTTCCACGACGGCTGGGCCGACTGGATGGAAGGCCGTTTCGGCGTGCGGCCGACCCTGACGCTCTTCGACAATCCCGTGGTGCTGGACAACGAGGCGGGCGAGGTCCGCGTCGACGGCACGCCGGTCCCCGCTCCCTGGGAAACGGACCCGGATTGAGGGCCGGCGTCAGCCGGCCGTCCGAACACAGCGCACGTGATTATAGACCCGCCGCACGTCGCCCTGCGGCCCCTGGCCCGACTTCGGGTAATCATCGGGATTGCCGATCTTGGGGTCGCCCCTCTGGGCGCCGGCGCCGTGCACGTCGATGATGGCGCCCCCTTGTCCCATGTGTGGGCCGCCGCCCTGCGGCCCGCCCCCCTGTCGCGTGCCCGGGCCGATACCGCCGCCGCGAGGCGGGTGCATGCCCGGTGGCGGACGCCCGCCGAACCCGCCGCCGGGCGGTGGACGCATACCCATACCCCCGGGTGGTGGCGGCGGCTGGCCGCCCATCTGCCCGCCGCCCGGTCCCCCCATTTGGCCCATGGAGCCGGTGCCGAGCGCCTCGCCGAAGTAGACGACGACGGCATCCGTGCCGGGGATCCGGCCGTCGAGATGGGTGGTCGAAGCCCAGTAGCCCGGGAAATTCGGCTTGCCGGCCTCGTCGGTGATCGCCGTCGTGCGGAAGATCGGATCGATGGCCGCGGAGCGCGTCGCCTGCGGCGAGCGGGAATAGTCGAGAATGCTGTGCAGTTCCTTGGCGTTGGGCAATCGCCAGTCTTTGGAGCCGGCGAAGTCGAGGCCCTCGCAGAACTCGAGCGCCTCCGGCCAATCCAGGCGGCCGTCACGGTAATGCGCCTCGCCGAGGGCCGGCTTGAAATGCGGGTGGCCGCTGTCCGCCGCCATCCAGGCGAGGCCAGTGGCGAGATCGACGATGCCGCCCCTGCCGTCGTCGCGGAACTGGTTTTTTCCGTAGTCCGGATTGCCGCGCACGAACCTTACGTACCAGCCGCTGCCGCCCCGTTTGCCGCGCTGCGGATAGCCCTTGATACGCCCGTCGGCGAAATTGACCCCGAAGAAGGTGGCGTTGCCGCCCATGGTGGTGCCGCGGTAGGCGGTGTTGGTGACATACTGGGCGTCGATGAAGCGCACGTTGGAGCCATGCGTCTTTGATGACGGGTATTCGAAGTCGAAGACCCTGGTGTCGAGGTAAGGGACCGCGTCCGAGGGCACGCTCGACATGCCGCCCCGCATAGTCCCGGTGGCGCCGGAGAAATCGATCAGGGAATAGAGCTCCTTGATGGTCGGCACCCGCCAGTCGCGATGCCCGCCCGTATCGGCACCTGCCGCCAGGCGCTCCGCGTCACGCCAGGCGATGTTGCGCCTGAACCCTTTCTGCCACATGAGACCGGTAACAAGGTCCGACACCGTACCGTCTGCATTATCCCGGTACCGCGGCCCATTGATCCGGTAGTTGCCATCCTGCCCAGCATAGGCCTGCCCGGCCTTCGGACAGGACGAGAGCCGCACCCGGCTGCCGGCCCCGTAACACGTCGTCTGGTTGGTATCGACGACGGGGTAGGTGGAGCCGATGGTGGTGTCGGCGGCGGTCACCGCCGGCGGGAAGACTAGGGATAGAATAGGTATGATTAGGACGACTAGAGCGGCCTTCTTCGTTCTTACCTTCAAAACGTCCTCCCGCCATTCGGAGTCTTCATTTTGCGTAGGTTATGCCAGCATTCGGTCGGCCACAAACGTTCGAGAGCACAAGCCTGGCCTTGTCATTTCTCCCTGGACCGCGGTCGTGTATGGTTTTGGCTTACCGCCCAAAAATGAAATGAAGCCGGGTAGTTGTCTGATTTTCTCTCTCAAGTCCTGGACGGAATCATGCCGAACCTTTGGTGGCTTGGTGCCGTTGCCGTGATCGTCCTCGTAGCGTCGGCAATTGGGATCCTATCTAATCGTCTTATCAGGCCGCTTGTTGATCGGACTGCCACTGGATCAGCCGCCGCGACCAAAAAAATCGCCGTCTTCGGAGCAGCGTTTTCATATTGGTTCTTAGTTTTTTTCGTTGGAGCGCCGTGGCTTCACCATCAACTGAACGAGTATCTGAGCAAACGTACCACCGAAATTCTCAATTCTGGGAGCCCATGGGGAATCTCTTTTTCGTCCCTTTTCAATGGAGTCGAGGTTCTATTTCTGTTGATACTAATACTGGCTATGGCCCGAGACTGTGTTTGGCCCTTCGTTCCCAACAACAAACGTATCTCCCAGAAGATTATTGACGATTTCACCGATTGGAATAGCCGTCGGGCGGCGTACGTGTTTAATCACCGACGTCCTATCATGATATCTCTCGGCGCATTCTTCTCGCTCCTTCCCTTGTTCGTAATCCTATTTGACATGGACACTTCCAATGCCGGTCCATCAGGAGCGGAGAACAGTGAACTTCCAAAAGTGCCCCAGGGAACTTCCAAAGAGCCTCCCGCAAATGTGGAGAATTACTCTTTAAAGGCTCTTTACAGTATTTTTGCCGCAACATTGTGCGGATTCGCAGCAGCTTGGATTATGGGTGAATGGATTACGTCTCTTAAGGCCACTCGGACTGAACTAATGAAAGTCGGTGCCGCCGTATGGTTGGCCTCGATGATAGTCTTGTGGGGTTCACTTTTTGGCGGACGTTACCTTGGCGTCGTCTAAGCTGAAAACGGATTTTATTCACCCCCCCCGGCTTCCCCAGCGCCAGCACCGACTCGACCCGGTTGGCGTCCTCCAATGAGAGCAGCGAGTCGATCAGCTTGCCGCCCTGCTCGGGTCCCAGATAGGGTCCGGCCAGGCCCTGGAACTTGTCGCGGAACTCTTCTTCGCTCATGAAGTTGTCGGGTTCGCCCTTGGGGCAGTCGACGAAGGTCTCGTAGTCGCCGTCGCGGGTTTGGATGCGGACGGACCCGCTCATGTTTTCCGGGAACACCGCCTCGGCGCGGGTGTCGACCCTGGTGTGCACTCGCCGGCAGAGGCCGAGGGTCTCCTCGTCCTTCAGGTGCTTGGCGTAGTCGTCCCAGACCATGCCGCCTTCGCGGAGCGCCACGGCGGCGCAAAAGGCCATGGAGAACTGGCCGTCGACGACGCTCTCGGGCCTGTGTTTGGCCTCTTCTGGGTTGCCGATGATCTTCCAGCCGGTCTCGGGCAGGCCGATCTCGACGGCCTCGATGTCGTCCGCCTCGATGGCGTTCTCGGCCTTGAGGCGGATCAGGCCGTCCAAGGCGGCGTGGCTGTAGCGACAGGACGGATAGGGTTTGACGGCGAGTTTCAGGGTCTGCCAGGTCTCACCCAGGCCGGATATCGCTTTTTGGTGGTCGGCGTCGGGGGCGTAGGCATGGAGGAAGCCCCATTTGCCTTCGAAGGCTTGGCCCGGGCCCTTGAAGCCTTCGGCCGCCAACACGGCGCATTGCAGGCCGTTCTCGGCGGCCTGGCCGACGTGCGAGCGTTTGGTCCAGGCGCCGTCGGCGAGGAACTGCATGGAGCCGGCAGCCTGGCTCAAGGCGATGCCGAAGGCGCTTTCCAGGCCGTCGGCGTCGAGGCCCAACAGGCGCCCGGCGGCGGCAGCGGCACCGAACACGCCGCAGGTCGCCGTCGGGTGATAGCCGCGGTCGTAATGGGCCGACGGGTCGAGGGCCAGGCTCAGGCGGATCTGCACCTCGTAACCGGCGACGCAGGCCGCGATCAGGTCCTTGCCGGAAGCCCCGGTCATCTCGGCGGCGGCCAGCGCGGCCGGCACGATGGGGGCCGAGGAGTGGATCGAGCCTTCCGCATGGGTGTCGTCGAAATCGAGCGAATGGGCGAGCGTGCCGTTGACCATGGCGGCCGCCGTCGGCGCGTAGCCGCCGCCATCACCGAGGACCGAACAGTCGCCTGTCGCTTGCCCCAAACGCTCCATGGCGGCCATCAGGCTCGGCGTCGATTCGGCGTCGAAGCGGGCCCGGATCATGATGCCGATGACGTCGAGGATGAGGAGCTTGGTGCGCTCCCTGACCTCATCGGGCAATTGTTCGTAAGAAATATCAGCGGCGAATTCAGCCAGCGTCCGGGTGACGGCGGTCATAACCCTCTCCTCTCAACAAGTCCTCTCATTCGGTCGTGTAGCGTTTTTCCTGCTCATAGTAACCGGGAAAGCCGACGATCTCCTTCAACTCCTCGAAGGTGGTGATGGCCCCGGTGTCGTGTCCGCCGGGCAGCGCGTTCAGCACCGTCTGCATGGAGCGGATGCCGGCTAGCATCAGCGAGACCGGATAGGCGGCGACCTTGTAGCCGATCTCCTGCAGTTCCGCCGGTGTCAGGAACGGCGTCTTGCCCTGCTCGACCATGTTAGCCATCTTGGCGCCGGGCACCTCAGCGCAATAGCGCCGCATCTCTTGCAGGTCGCGCGGCGCCTCCAGGAAGGTGATGTCGGCGCCGATCTCGGCGAAGTCGCGGCAGCGCGCCAGCGCCTCCTCGAAACCGTCGGTGTAGTTGGCGTCCGTGCGCGCCATGATCAGGATATCGGCGCCCTCGTCGCGGGCGTCGACGGCGGCCTCGATGCGGCTGTGCGCCTCGTCCCTCGACACCACCTGCTTGCCTTCCGTATGGCCGCATTTCTTGGGCGCCACCTGGTCCTCGATCATGACACAGGCGAGACCGCCCTGGGCGTACCCCTGCACCGTCCGTTTGACGTTGACGGCGTTGCCGTAGCCCGTATCGCCGTCACCGAGCACCGGGATCTTGACGGCGGCGGCGATGTTGCGGGCCTGGTCGACCATCTCGGCATAGGAGATCAGGCCCGTGTCCGGCGCGCCGATACGTGCTGCGGACGTGGCGAAACCGCCCATGAAGGTGGCCGGGAAACCGGCCCGCTCGATCAAACGCGCCGAAAGCGCGTCGAAACAACCCGGCGCGGTGATGATATCGGGACCATCCAGCAGGTCCTGTAGTTTCTCGCGTGCGTTCATAGGTGTGCCCGTTGCCTCTTATTGTCCTCTGTCTCATTGTCCCTTGAAAACGGGTTTTTCCTTGGCCAGGAAGGCGCGCACGCCCTCCGCATAGTCCTCGGAATCGCAAGGCCCATAGCTCTCCCGGATCTCGTCCGCGCTCATCGGCGTCGGATCGAGGAGCCGCATGGCCAGCTTCTTGGTCATGCGCGCCGCCAGGGGCGCACCCCGGGCGATACGCGCCGCCGTCTTGCCGACCTCGTCTTCCAGTACTGCGTCATCGACGACCCGGTTGACGAGACCCCGCTCGAGCGCTTCCTCGGCATCGAGGATGCGGCCTTCTAAAAGCAATTCGAGCACCAGCGCCCGCCCGACCAGATCCATGATCGGTTTCATCTCGGTCGGCGCGAAGGCATGGCCGATGCGGTTGATCGGCACGCCGAACTTGCCCGACCGCCCCGAAATGCGGATGTCGCAGCAAGCCGCGATCTCGAGGCCGCCGCCGGTGCAGGCGCCGCGGATCATGGCCACCGTCGGATGGCGGCAATGGCGGAGCGCGCCCAGGGCCGACTTGACGCCCTCGCCGTAGGCCATGGCCTGCTCGGCGTTCGAGCGCACGGCCGGGAACTCGGCGATATCGGCGCCCGCCGCGAAGGCCTCGTCGCCGGCGCCACGGACGACGATGCAGCGCAGGCTCTCGTCGCGGTCGAGGCCGGCGATCTCATAGGCCAGTTTGATCCAGGCATTCTTGGTCAGTGCGTTGCGCTTTTCCGGGTTGTTGAGCGTTACCGTGGCGATGGCGCCATTGCGGGTGGTCAGGATCGGGGCAGTCATCGGTCTCTTCAATCCTTCTCAATCCTCAGGGGCGTTGAGTACGCGGACGGGCTCGCCCTTGAGCCAGGCGGCGATGTTCTCGACGGCCTGGCCGTAGGCCAACTGGTGCAGTTCGCGAACCACGAAACCGGTGTGCCCGGTCAGCACCACATTGTCCAGTTCGCGCAGGCGATGGTCGGCTGGCAGCGGTTCCGTCTCGTAGACGTCGAGACCGGCGCCGGCGATGGCGCTGGTCTCCAGGGCCTCGATCAGGGCCGCCTCGTCGATGATCGGCCCGCGAGACGTATTGACGATGTAGGCCGTCGATTTCATGGTCTCCAGTTCCGCCTTACCGACAAGGCCGCGGGTGCGGTCGCTCAAGACCTGATGGATGGTGACGATGTCGGCGTCCCGAAAAAGCGATTCCCTGTCGACGCGCCGGACCCCCACCTCATCGGCCCGTTCGTCGGTCAGGTTCTCGCTCCAGGCGACGACGTCCATATCGAAGGCGAGGCCGACGCGGGCCACTTTCGACCCGAGCTTGCCGAGACCGACGACGCCGAGGGTCTTGCCGTTGAGGCCGACGCCGTAGCCCTGCTGCCAGCCGCCCGTTTTCATGGTGCGGTCCTCGAAGGGGATCTGCTTGGTGACGGCGAGGATCAGGGCCCAGGTGTGCTCGAAAGCCGGGTAGCCCAGCATCTGTGTACCGGAAACGGTGACGCCCTGTTGGCGGGCCGCCGCCATGTCGATGGAGAAATTCCGGAGACCGGTGGTCACCAGGAATTTCAGATTGGGCAGGCGTTCGAGCAGCGACGCCGGGAACGGTGTGCGCTCGCGCATGCAGACGATGACGTCGAAATTGCGGAGCGCCTCTTCGACGGCGTCCTCGTCGCCCAGGTGGCGATTGAAGACGCTGATCATGCAGCCAGCCAGGCTCTCCCAATCGGCCGCTTTGAGCGCCGCATTCTGGTAATCGTCGAGCACGGCAATACGATGCATGAATGGCTCCCCCCGTGTTGTAGATATCGGCAATTTTATCGCGTCCCGGCCGCCGCGTCGGTATAAAATGCGCGTCGGAAATGGAAAAGGAGAGTTGACCGTGACTTGGCTTGAAGGCGATGCCATGGATACGACCCCGCCCGGCGAACGCCTGGCGCAAATGCTGGAGCGGCCCGGCATCATCCGCGCACCCGGCGCCCATAACGCGCTGGCCGGGCGTCTGGCCAAGAAAGCCGGCTTCGAGGCGCTCTACATCTCCGGCGCCGGAGTCTCGGCCAGCATGAGCCTCGCCGACCTCGGCATCATGACGCTCGAAGACCTCTGCTTTTTCGTCCGCACCATCTACCGGGCCACCGACCTGCCGTTGATCGTCGACGCCGATACCGGCTACGGCGAGGCCCTGAACGTCATGCGCACGGTCCGCGAACTGGAGGACGCCGGTGCCGCGGCCATGCAGATGGAGGACCAGCACCTGCCTAAGAAGTGCGGGCATCTCAACGACAAGCAGCTGATCGGCGCCGACGACATGGCGCTCAAGGTGGCCGCCGCCGCCAAGGCGCGCCGGCATCTCCGCATCGTCGCCAGGACCGACGCGCTCGCCTCCGAAGGTATCGAGGGTGCGGTCGCCCGGGCCAAACGCTACGTGGCGGCCGGCGCCGACGCGGTTTTCGCCGACGGCCTAGCCGCCGAGGAGGACTTCCGGGCGTTCGCTCAAGGGGTCGGTGCACCGGCGCTGGCCAACATGACCGAGTTCGGCCGCACGCCTTATTATACGGGCGCCCAATTCGAGGTCATGGGCTACAAGATCGTCATCTGGCCGGTCTCCCAGCTCCGCGTCGCCGCTCGCGCCATGGAACAGCTCTACGCGCATATACAAGAAGCCGACGGCACGAAAGACCTCGAGGACCGCATGCAGACCCGGGCCGAGCTCTACGAGCTCATCGGCTATTTCGACTACGAGGCGCTCGACGGCTCCATCGTCAAGACGGTGATCCCGAAGGCGGCGGAGTAAAGCCGGAACGGGGCCGACCGGTTTAGGTCACGGCAGTCATCGAGTCCGAAGAGCGGACATTCAATTCTTTGTTCAATTCGTCCGTGAAATTTTGGCTAGTCGATGGCTATCAATCTGTGGGAGTATTTAACTCTAGGTTATTCTTCGCTTGAAACTCTGTCTTTTTTAGAAAGTGAATGAGTTTTGATCGATTTCTGGATCAGCGTCGGCATTTTGGCCCTCGTTGTTTTGGGATCTTCAGTTTCTTTAATTTACTCCGCTATTACAGGTGCTCCGCCAGTGCCTAGTTCGCGTCAGGCACGAAGAGCCATGTTAAAGGCCTTTCCCGCCGAAACCGCAGGAAATATCTACGAACTAGGTGCAGGGTGGGGCGGTCTCGCGTTTGCGTTAGCCTTGAAATTCCCAAACTGTAAAGTCATGGCTTACGAACTTTCGCCGGTTCCCTGGTTGTATATGTTGATACGAGCACGCTTGTTTATCCGACCTAACTTGGCCATTCGACGTGGCGACATTCGTATCCTTCCATTGGACGGCGCAGTGGCGGTGTACATGTCTCTTCACGACCAATGCCTTGAAAAACTGAAACCCCGGTTGGAAGCAGATCTCGCACCGGGGACGCTGGTCGTTTGTAACACCTATGAGGTGCCGGGTTGGCACCCTGAAGAAGTCCATCAACTGGACGACACAATGTGCCCCCGAATTATGGTCTATCGAACTCCATAGACCGATGTCCAAGGTTCGTTTTGGTTACACGGCGGACTTGGCTCGACAAAAGACTTCGACCTTGCCGCCGGGTTCGAACCGAGTCCGCTAGAGGTGAAATCTGGTCGATGTGGTGCAATCGCACCTTTGTCCGTTTTCTGATCAGCGAGACGACGGTTTTCATGAGTTTGCCGTTGGGCAGCAAATGGGATGAAGCGGACTTGACAGCTCACCGACCAAGACCTCATGCGCGGGCTTGACCCTACTGCCAGCGGCGTATCCAAGTGTCTCGACCGGCACCTCGCGTCCGAGTCGGCGTAGATCGCCCGCTGGGCGCTTGCGACGGGGTCAGGCCCGGCCATGAGGAGATTGGAGGGTTTGTTTCGTCCGTAACTGGGATTTATGAGCCGTCGTCTTGCCGCGACGTAGTCTTCTCGTCGGCAAATGACGGACCTCCGCCCGCTCACTCCAACCGCAGCAGATCATCCCCGACCAGCGCGTTGATCATTCCGGCGACGGCTCGGACCTGCTTGCCGGAGCGGCGGTGGAAATCGTCGCCGCTGTAGCCCCACCAGTCCCAACAGGCCCGTGGGTTTCTCGCGTAGTCGGTGAAGACATTCTCGGACCAGGCCTTCGTCTGTGGGTAGAGCACGACGATGTCGTTGGTTTCGGCGACTACATTGTAACCGGCATGGCCATAGAAGCCGTCGCCGATGGCGTCCTGGTCCTGCCGGCAACCGTGGAACGCGACGTGGAGGCGGCAGCGTTCGCCCCGGGCACAGCGTTCCGGCACATAGACGTAGCCTCGGGCATGCAGGCTGACGCCGGCGTCTGAATCGTCGAAATAGGCTGTCTGGTCGAACGCGACGATGGGCCTGAGGTCGTCCCGCCGGGCCTCGCGGTTGAGAGCGCCGGGACCGTAGATGTGCTCGAGCAACGCCTTCGCCGCATCGAAGTCGCAGTCGTTGATATAGGGTTCCCCGTCGGCGTCGCAGGCATTGCCGAAGTCCTCCGTGATCATGGCGTGGCCCGCCTCGGCGTTCCTGACGAGGGCGATTGCAGCGGCATCGAGGAAGGCTTCGTAGTAGCTTTTGGCACTGTCGACCACGGCGCCGGGGATCGTCTCGTCGTTGCCGCCGGAAAACAGCCAGACCCTGTCGGTCTTCATGTTGACGGGATCATCGATGGTACCGGCACCGGCTTCCGCCCGGGTCGAGGCGAACGAGCGGTCGACGTCCGGCGGTCCGGTGAACAGACCCTGCGGGTTGGTGTCCGAACAGACATGGAGCGCCGCGTACAGATTGCCCGGATAAAACAGGGACAGATAGTAGTCGCCGCCGGCGCAGTTGTAGGGGCCGCCGGCGATGATACCGGCGCCGATCACGTGTCTCGAGTGGATGACGTGGAACTGCTGCGCCATGTAGGCACCGGACGAAATGCCGGATACGGATATGGCACCCCTATCGATGTTCAATGTTGCCGCCAGGTCGCCGAGAGTGGGGCCATCGGCCCGTGCGGAGTCGGCCGGCGCCAGGAAAGTGGCGAGGACGAGAACGAGGGTCAGGAGCGGCGGACGAACGGGCGGTGTCATTGGCAACACCCTCTATAGTCGGGCCCGGTCGCTTGCGACAGCAAAATCACCGGAAGCTGGCAACAGCCCGGCGAAGCGAGGGAGTGCCGGTGCTTCCTCTCACCGGACACCCGTCCTATTGCGACGGATTCGCATTCGGGTGACAATGGGGGCACGCTGAACCATAAACCGGAACGCAACCGGCTCGGACCTTGACGTTTGACGGAGGGCTCTATGAGCTGTCGATTGTTGTCCACGACCCTGTTGGCCGCCCTGTTCGGCCTGTTCCTGATCCCCGGCCAGTCGCAGGCGGCGCCACAGATCCTGGCGGTGCTGGCGACGGAGACGGGTGTTCCTTTCACCTGCGACGGTGAATTCTGTCGCGCCGACCTCAGCACCTACTGCCTGCAGCGCGACCGGCCGGCACCGCAAGCCGGCACCCAGTATCTACCGGCAAGCGCCAAGGACTTCACGCTTACGGTGAAGACGGCGTCCGGCAAGATCCGCAACCTGCCGGCCACCGAGCATGTGACCTTCGCCGAAACGCGGGGCTTCATGTCCATCGCCGCCATTATCGAGGAACGCCAGCTCCGGCGCCTGGGCAGCCTCGAGGCGACCATCCAGGTCGGCGAACAGGCCTCCATGCTGCCGGTGCCGACGCCGGGCGACCCCAATCCGTTGACCGAAAAGGAGATCGCCTACGCCACGCAGTCGCTGCGCAGGCAGGGCTCCGATATTGTCGACAAGCGCCCCGAGGCGGCTTCGGCCCGGGTCCTGGCGCGGGTCATGAACAGCTTGCCGCAGAACGGTCCAATCGACAGCGAACTGCTCGATCAGGCCTGGGAACAGAGCATCGGTGACGAATTCCCTGGCGGCGTTCCGGCGACCACCGCCCTGCCGCGGGCGCGAACCGAATACGGCCGCTGCAAGGGCGGCTCCTTTTCGCGCTCCTACGGCGGCCTGCGCCGCTGTCTCGAGTTCCGTCACGACGAACTGATCCGCGACCTCAATGTCGACTACTGGAACTCGCGGATCGGCAGCTGAACCGAGTTAATTTGGTGATACCGCCCGGACCGGCGTCCGGGCGGTTGCACCTGCGGTCCGATCGGTTACGGTAGGCCCATTCAACATCCTACCAACCGGAATATCGCCATGGCCGCCATCCGCTCCCCCAATCCCCACGTCATCGTCTTCAACCGCGACGACATCTGCTGGATCACCTTCAACCGCCCCCAGGCGCTGAACGCCATCAACCGCGAAGTCGTCGACGCGTTGATCGTCATCACCGATGCCCTCTTGCACGACACCTCTGTGCGCGCCGTCGTCATGCAGGGCGCCGGCGGTCACTTCATGGCCGGCGGCGACATCAAACACTTCAAGGAGCGGCTCGACGCCGATCTCGACGAGGCCGAACTGAAGGCCGAATTCCAGTCGCTTCTCGACGACGTCCATCACGTCATCCACAACATGCGGTCCATGCCGCAGCCGATCCTGGCCAGCGTATCGGGGGCCGCTGCCGGAGCCGGGGCTAGCCTCATGCTCGCCTGCGACATGGTCGTGGCATCGAAAGACAGCGTCTTCACGCTCGCCTACTGTCACCTGGGAGTCAGCCCGGACGGCGGGTCGACCTACCACTTGCCGCGCACGGTCGGACTCAAGCGTTCATTCGAGATCGCGCTCCTCGGTGATCGCTTCGACGCCGAGACGGCGGAACGCTGGGGTCTCATCAACCGGGCCGTCGAGGCAGATGAGCTCGAGGCGGAAACCGAGGAACTGGCCCGCCGATTGGCGACGGGTCCGACCGCCGCCCATGCCCGGGCCAAGCATCTTCTCAACAATTCCCATGCCCGCGGCCTCAATGCGCAACTGGAGGCGGAAACCGAGGCCTTTGTCGCCTGCACCCTGGGTGCCGATTTCGCCGAGGGCGTCGATGCCTTCGTCAACAAACGCAAACCGGAATTCAAAGGCCAATAACAATAACAACGGAGAACCGAACATGAGCGAAGGAAGCTTGAGTGGAAAGGTCGCCATCGTCACCGGCGCGGCGCGCAACATCGGCCGCGCCACGGCACTCAGGCTGGCCGCCGACGGCGCCGCCGTGGTCGTCAATGCCGTCCAGGACTCGGAAGCGGCGGACGCCGTCGCCCACGAGATTTCCGAATCCGGCGGTCGCGCCATGGCGCAGATCGCCGACGTCACCGACGAGGATGCGGTTGCGCGCATGATCCAGATGGCGGAGACCGCCTTCGGCGGCGTCGACATCCTGGTCAGCAACGCTTCCGTGCGCGGCCAGGTGCCGACGCTCGAGATGTCCCTCGACGAATGGCACCGGGTGCTTTCGGTGCCGCTCGACGGCGCCTTTCTGTTGGCCAAGGCCTGCATTCCGTTGATGACGCGGCGCGGCGGCGGGCGCATCGTCGCACTGGGCGGCGTCGCCCCTTACATCGGGACGAGCAGCCGGGTCCATCTGCTGGCCGCCAAGGCCGGCCTCGTCGGCCTGATCCGCGGCTTGGCCACCGAGTTCGCACCCAAGGGCATTACCTGCAACATCGTCTCGCCCGGCGTCATCGACACGCAGCGTCCGATGTCGGCCGGTCCGGTGCCGCCGATGAGCACGCGGCCGCCGATCGACCGCAAGGGCGATCCGGACGAAGTCGCCGCCATGATCCACTACCTCTGCCTGCCGGAAGCGGCCTATGTCACCGGTCAGACCCTGCATGTGAACGGCGGGTTGTACTTCGGGGTATAGACGGATCCTTTTTCAGGAGCGAATGATGGCGGCGTCCAGTCTCACATTTCCTTCCCGCCGACCCATCGGATTGGTCATCGCCTCGGCGGCTCTGATCCTGAGCATCCTATTCGTCTGCAATGGCCTATACGCGGCCACGATCCGGTTCCCGCAACTGACCGGCCGCGTCGTTGACGAGGCGGGCATCCTTGCAACCGACACGGCGGCCCGGCTCGACCGCCTTCTTGCCGGTCACGAACAGCGGACGACGAATCAGATTGCGGTGGTCACCCTGAATTCCCTGCAAGGCCGGACCATCGAAGAGTTCGGGCGACGGCTGGGCCGTCATTGGGGTATCGGTCAGGCGGAGAAGAACAATGGCGTCCTGCTAATCATCGCGCCCAATGAGCGAAAGGTCCGCATCGAGGTCGGATACGGCCTCGAGAACCTGCTGACCGACGGGCAGGCGAAAATGATCATCGAACGCGAGATCCTGCCGCATTTCCGCCAAGGCGCCATGGACACGGGTATCGTTGCCGGCGTCGTCGCCGTGCTCCAAACGCTCGGCGACACAAGCCTGCGATCCGGCGGCGCCGTGGATGACTGGCCGGAACTTCGGAGCCGCGGCGACGGCGTTTCGCCCGTCGTCGGGGCCCTTCTCTTCCTCGCCGCCGCCGGCGCGCTGTTCTTTCTCTGGCGTTACCGCCGCAAACGCCGGGCGGCGCGCCGGGTCACGACAGGCCGGACCGCGGCCACGGCGGCGGCGGCAACCGCCGCCAACAGGCGCGATGATCGCGACCAAGACAACGACGGGCACCGCGGCGGCGGTGGCGATTTCGGCGGCGGTGGAGCTTCCGGCCAGTGGTAGGTTTGCTTCGATGGGCGACCAGACGGCCTTACGTCAGGCCGACCACGCCGGCCCGTCCCAGGTCGCCTCGTCGTCGAGGATGGCGACCGGGCGCGGCAGGTTCTTGAAATCGAAGTTCGACAATACCGGTGAAGTCAGGCCCGGAACGTCGATCTCGTAGGTCGCTTCGGGACCGAAATAGGGTGCGAATCCGGCCCGGAAATGCCCCCTCGACTTGACGACGACGGAGCGCGCCTGGGCGACGTCGAGGCCGAAGAGTTCAAAAAAGGACGGCGAAGCACATTGCTTGCGCAGGCTGGCGACGATCAGCTTGACGCCACCGACCTTGAGCAGCGCCGAGGGGCCGAGGCTGATGGCCCGGCTGTCCCAGATGCTGCCCGGGCTGCCGATGCAATCGCCGTCCGACAGGGCCAGCACCTCGACCGGCCACGCGAAGGTTTGAGAGAACTCGCTCTCCGTCTCGGAATTGAAGGCGGCCTCGAAGGCGCCGCCGACGCCGGCCTCGTGGGCGCGGGCGGCCAGCGCCGGGTCGATGAAGTTGCCGAAATAGACGCCTTCGGCTCCGGCCTCGAGAAGCGCTTTCAGGACATAGACCGTATTGCCGCGTCCGCCGCCGCCCGGATTGTCGGCAACGTCGGCGAAGATTGCAGGCGGCAGTGACGGATTGCCGCCGGCCTCGACCATCTTGGCGACGGCATCATCGAGGCTGGTCAACTCGCGGCGGAACCGTTCGCGGATTCGCCAGCCGAAGGCGGCGATCTCCTCACAGAGTTCACGCGCCACCTTATCGTCGTTGCGGCCGGTGACGATGACGGCGATGCCGTTCATCGGCGTGTCGCTAAACACGAAGCCGGCGACCACCGAGACGTTGGCTATGGTCTCGGTGATCCGGCCTTGGCCGAGGTCGATCATGTCGGCGTAGGGACCTTCGGCGGTGAGCAGGGACACAGATGGGGCGACCAGGGGCAACCGGATAAACACCGGCTTCGGCTGCATGCCGTCCCACATCTCGGCCATCAGGCGCGCCGCTTCCGAAGCGCGTGCCACCTGATCGACGTGCGGATTGGTGATGTACGAGATCAGGATATCCGTCTCCTCGACCATGCGTTCGGAGATGTTGGCATGGAGGTCGAGGGTGGCGATCAGCGGTGCGTCGCCGCCGATGACAGTCCTGACCATTTCGAAGGCCTCGCCGTCGGGATCGAAACTGCCGGTCGAGACCATGGCGCCGTGCGCGGCGAAGAAGACGCCGTCCAGCGGCATCGCCGCTTCCAGGCGCCTCCTCATCTCATCGAGGGTGCGCGAGAAAAAGGCGTGGTCGATGGGCCCGCCCGGTTCGGCCGCCGTGACCAGGATCGGGACCGGATCCCAGTCGATGCCGTTGCGGTTCATTTCTTCGGCGAAGGCGGAAATCTCGGCCGGCAGACTCGGGTTCGGCCGCGCCATGTCGGCGAGGATCTCCTCGCCCGCCATGTAACACAGTGAGCGGAAGGCCTCCTCGTCGGAAACCGGCGCGAAGGCGTTGCTTTCCGGCATGAAGCCTATGAGGGCGACGCGTTTGGTTGCGGTCATCGATTCGCTACCGCTTGGCGGGCGTTCGCGGTATTAGCGCGAGCGCAGTCTCGGATCGAGGGTGTCGCGCACGCCGTCCCCAAAGAGATTAAAGCCGAAGACGGCAAGGCTGATGGCGACGCCGGGCCAGATGGCGACCCACGGCGCGCTCTCGGCGAATTCCTCGGCCCCGCCCTGCAGCATCAGGCCCCAGGCCGGCGTCGGTTCCTGCACGCCCATGCCGAGGTAACTGAGCGACGCCTCGAGGAGGATCGCCTGGCCGAGGAACGACGTCAGCATAATCAAATAGGGTGCCATGACGTTGGGCGCCATGTGCCGGAGGATAATGCGGACGTCGCTGAAGCCGAGCGCCCGGGCGGCGTCGACATAGGGAATCTCGCGGATGGCCAAGGCATTCGACCGCACCACGCGGGCGCATTGCGGGATGAACGGTATGGTGATGGCGATGATCACATTCTCCGTACCCGGGCCCAAGGTGGCGACGACGGCCAACGCCAGGATGATCAGCGGGAAGGCCATGATGACGTCGACGATGCGCTGCACGACGAGGTCGAACATGCCGCCGAAATAGGCGCTGGCGACGCCGAGGATCAGTCCGATGGTCGAGCCCAAAAGCGCACAGGTGAAGCCGACGAACAGCGCCGTACGGGCGCCATAGATGATGCGGGTCAGCAGGTCGCGGCCGAACTGGTCAGTGCCCAGGAAGAACTCGTCTCCCGGCGGCTCCAGCATATAAGCCAGGTTGTTGACCTCCGGATCGACCGTCGTCAACAGCTCGGCGAACACCGCCATCAAGATCATGGCGACGACGATGGCGCCGCCGAAGGCGGCGAGGGGCTGTTTTCTGAGAAGCGATACGAATATTTCGTGCCAGGACTTCTTGTCGGAAAGTTCCTCGATTTCGGCTTCGACCTGGATTTCGGAGACGGTTGTCATGGCGATGACCCTTAACTGTAACGGATCCTGGGATCGAGCCAGGCATAGAGGACGTCGACGAACAGGTTGGTCAGAACGAAGATGAGGACGACCAACATGACCAGTTGCTGGGTCAGGTTGAAGTCCTGACTGCCGACCGATTCGACGAACAGCTTACCAAGGCCGTTCAGGTTGAATACCTGTTCCGTAACCACAAGCCCGCCCATCAGGAAGGCAAACTCGATGGCGATGATGGTGACCACGGGCAGCAACGAATTCTTGAGGGCGTGGCGGTTGATGATGATTTTCTCGACCAACCCTTTGGCCCGGGCCGTGCGCACGTAGTCCTCACGCAACACCTCCAATAGCGCCGACCGCGTCATGCGGGTGGCCACCGCCGAATAGCGGTAGCCGGTGGCGACGGCCGGCCATATGAGCTGCGACATGTTGCGTATGGGGTCTTCCCAAATGGGCACGTAGTCGATGGGCGGCATCCAGGGTGTGCCGAACATCTCCTGGGTAATGACGAGCAGGCCCAAGATGATCAAGATACCGAGCCAGAAGGACGGCATGGCAATGCCGGCGATGGAAAAGGCACGGACCACATAATCGATCCAGGTATCCTGCTTGACCGCCGAGATGATACCGAAGGGAATGGCGATGATGACGGCGACGAAGGTGGCCATGATGGCGACCTGCAGGGACAATTCGAAACGCAGGCCGATCTCCTCGAGGACCGGCGCGCCGGTCCACATGGAAATGCCCAGATCGCCCTTGAAATAACCGAAGATGAAATCAAAGAACTGAACGATCAACGGCTGGTCCAGCCCCAGGTTCTTTTGGCAAAGCGCGATCTCCGCCGGGTCGGCGTAGAGGCCGGTTCCGGCCAGCCGGATTTCGCAGACGTCGCCGGGGATGGCGCGCAACAGGAAAAACACCAGGATCGCCGCCCCGAAGAGGGTCGGGATCATCAGGACCAATCGTTTGAGGATGTATTTTGACATATCGATAAACCGATCGCCCGGAAGGCCGGAACCCGCCCGCCGCACGAGGCGGCGGGCGAAATCCAGTATTTCCGGTCGAGCCTAAATCAGCCCTTGTCCAGCCACACGTTGTCGAGAGACTGGTTCAGGTAGTGGCTCGGCGCGATGCTCCAGCCCTTCACGTAGGACCGGTGCGGGTTGATCTTGTACCACCACAGCGTAACCGCCAGGTGAGCCTGATCGCTGAGCGCACGCTTTTCGTACTGACGGATCAGTGTGCGCTGTTCCGCTTCACTGCCGGAACGCAGGATCTTGTCATAGATCGCTTCGAGTTCCGCATCCTCATACTGACCGTAGTTGTTGCCGGCCGAGCCGAGGAACTTGGTGATATCGGCGATCGGGTTGATGACCGACTGGCAGTTGAAGTCGATGGAGACATCGAAGTCCTTCTTCTTGCGAAGCGTCGCATAGAATTGCGGCGACGGCTGAACGCGCTGCTTGGTGTTGATGCCGATCTTCTTCCATTCGTCGATCAACCAGGTGCCGACGACCTTGTAAGGCTGGTCGACGCCGCGGTTGTTGAAGTCGACGTTGAGGCCGCTGACACCGGCTTCCGCCAGGAGCTTCTTGGCTTCGGCCTGGTTGGCCGCATTGTCCTTGCCGTAACCCTTGAGCTGGACCAGTTCCTCTTGGGTCGCGGCCAGCGGGTGGTTCGGGAAGACGACGCCGCCCACCGTTTTCACGATTGCGATACGCGACAGGTACTTGGAGCCGGCCCAACGGTCCATGCCGAGGGTCAGGGCCTGACGGACGCGGGCATCGTCAAAAGGTTTACGCTTCTGGTTCGGCGTCGCCAGGAGCACGCAGTTCCAGTCGCTTTCCTGGACCTTGATCTTGTCGCCCAAGGCCTTGACCAGATCGTCGCGGTGCTTCGGCGGGAAGCCGCGGAACTCGATGGCCGCGCGGTCGCCACGAATGGCCTGCACGCGAACCGCCAGCTTCGGCGCCGAGATGGCCTTGAAGCCGTCGAGATAGGGCTGACCCTTGAAGTGGTAATCGTTGTTCTTCACACCTTCGACGAAGGCGCCCTTCTGTTCCTGCACGAACTTGAACGGACCGGTGCCGTTGATGTTCTTGGTGTGCCAGGTGTGGCCGTGGGTATCCAGGTCACGCTTCGAATAGACGAAGTTGAACGGCGTTGCCAAAGCCGGAATGAAGCTGCCGGTCGGGAACGCCAGCTTGAAGACGACGGTGTTGGCATCCGGCGCGGTCACCGATTCGACGGCCTTGAAGAACGCCTTCCTGGCGCTCGGGATACCTTCCGGCGGGAAGATGATCTTGTCGTAGGTCGCCTTGGCATCGGCAGAGGTCAACGGCGTACCGTCGTGGAACTTGACGCCTTGCCGGATCTTGAAGGTGTACTTGGTGCCGTTTTCGGTCGGCTTCGGAACATCACCTTCGCAGAGATCGCAAACAAAATCCGTTGGCGACGACGGGTTGTTCGGGTTGACGCGGATCAGCAGGCTGTAGAACGGCCGGATCGGATGGATCATGCCGAACGTGGTTTCCTTATGTCCGTCATAGGACGGGATCTTCGATCCGACGACGAAATTCAGGATACCGCCCGATTTCGGCTTTTCCATTGCCGAGGCGATACCGACGGAGCCGAGAGCCAGGCCGGCACCGACCGCCAACGACACCGCCAGTCTCGTTTGGACGTTAGTCATCTGGGTTCTCCTTCCCTGTTACGGGGCCTCCCAGCCCCCGATACATGCGCCGCGCGTTGAGCGCGGTCACACCTCTGTGCAGGCCACCCAATGGCCTGGCTTCACTTCCCTGAATTCAGGGATGTTCTTGCTGCACCCGTCGACCGCCAAGGGGCACCGCGGATGAAACACGCAGCCGCTCGGCGGATTGATCGGGCTCGGAATTTCCCCTTTCACCACCTTGTGCTCGCGCCCGTTCTCGAGGTCCGGGTCCGGAATCGGAACCGCCTCCAGGAGCGCCTGCGTATAGGGGTGCTGCGGGTTGTCATAAAGCTCGTCGCAATCGGCCAGTTCCACCATGTTGCCCAGGTACATGACCGCGACCCGGTGGCAGATATGGCGCACGACACTGAGGTCGTGTGAGATGAACAGATAGGTCAGGCCGAACTGGTCGCGCAGGTCTTCCAGGAGATTGATGACCTGGGCCTGGATCGACACGTCGAGCGCCGAGACCGCCTCGTCGCAGATGATGAACTCCGGATTCATGGCGAGCGCCCGGGCAATGCCGACACGCTGGCGCTGGCCGCCCGACATTTCATGCGGATAACGGTCGGCGAAATTGGCTTTCAGTCCGCATACGGTCAGAAGTTCGCTGACGCGGTCCTTGCGCTCCTGCTCGTCAGTGATGATGCCGTGCACCCGCATCGGCTCGGCGATGATCTCGCCGATCTTCATGCGCGGGTTCAGCGAACTGTAGGGGTCCTGGAAGATGACCTGGATCTTCTTGCGAAAGTCGATCAGGTCTTTCCTTTCGAGCTTGGTCAGGTCGGTTCCGCCGTAAAGGATCTCACCGGCCGTCGGTTCCTCGAGCTGGAGGATACAACGCCCGGCGGTCGTCTTGCCGCAACCCGACTCGCCGACCAGTCCGAGGGTCTCGCCCTTCATGATCTGGAAACTGACGCCGTTGACCGCCTTCACCGTGGCGACGACGCGATGAATGAACATCCCTTCCGTCACCGGGAAATGCATTTTCAGGTCGCGGACGTCGATCAGGATCTCGTCCGTCGGCTGTCCCCGGAATTTGGAATCGTCGCGAACGTCGATTTCGGAAACGTTGTTCATGAAGCCGCCTTCTCGAGGTTGTCTTTTTCCCAACACGCCGTGAAGTGTTCATCGCCGACCTGTTCCAGCGGCGGGAACTCATTGGCGCAACGCTCCGTCGCGAACCGGCAGCGCGGCCGGAAGGAACAGCCGGCGTCGAGCATGGACAGATCCGGCGGCTGGCCCTCGACCGGGTCGAGCTTTTCCTGGCGCGGTTGGTCCATGCGCGGAACGGATTTCAGCAGGGCCAGCGTATAGGGATGGCGGGGATGGTAATAGATGTCCCGGGCACTTCCCTTCTCGATGACCTTGCCGGCATACATGACGTTGACGTGATCGGCGTAGCGCGCGACGACACCCAGGTTATGGGTGATGATGATCATCGCCACATGCAGTTTGCGGGTGAGATCCTTCATCAGTTCGAGGATCTGCGCCTGGATGGTGACATCAAGCGCCGTCGTCGGCTCGTCAGCGATGATCAGCTTCGGCTCACAACTGAGCGCCATGGCGATCATCACGCGCTGACGCATGCCGCCAGAGAGATGATGCGGGTACTGTTCCAGCCTGCGTTCCGGCTCGGAGATACCGACCATGCCGAGGAGCTCGACGGCCCGTTTGCGGGCGTCCGCCTCCGAGATCTCCATGTGGGTGATCATGGTCTCGGTCAACTGAAGGCCGATGGTCAGCACCGGGTTGAGAGACGTCATCGGCTCCTGGAAGATCATGCCGATGTCGCGGCCCCGGATGTCGCGGATATCCTTGTCAGACAGGCTCAGCAGATCCTGCCCGTCGAAGCGAATCTGTCCCCCGATGATCTTGCCCGGCGGCCAGGGGATCAAACGGAGGATCGACATGGCGGTAACGGATTTACCGCAGCCGGATTCACCGACGACGGCAACCGTTTCGCCCTTGGCAACGTTGTAAGAGACACCATCTACGGCTTTGACGATGCCGGCAGACGTGAAGAAGTGCGTCTGCAAGTCTTCGATCTCTAGGATCGTATCCACGGACCCCTCCCTGTTTGGGCCTTTGTCTTTATTGTTAAAGTGACGGTAGAGTCACCGAATAAGGATGTCAATTGGGAAGCCCGACCGCGAAATTCAACAAGTTGAACGATTTAGGAACGGCCAGCGAATATCGAGGAAGCGAGACAAATATGGCGACTGAGCAGTTTGAAAATGGGTTGAAATGCCGCAAAGAGGTGCTGGGAGAGGCTTACGTCGACGCAGCGCTCAATAAAGCGGATGATTTCAACCGCGATTTCCAGGACATGGTCACCGAATACTGCTGGGGCGGAACCTGGGGAAGAGGTGTTTTGACGAAACAGCAAAGGAGCATCCTCAACCTGGGAATGCTGGCCGCGCTGAACCGCCCGCAGGAGTTCAAATTGCATTTTCGCGGCGCCATCACCAACGGCGTCAAACTCGAAGAACTCCGGGAAATCCTGATCCAGATCGCCGTCTATTGCGGCATTCCCGCCGGCATCGAAGCCTTCCGCCTGGCCCGTGAGGTCTTTGCCGATCTCGGTATCGACGTCTCGAACATGGACACGAACCCATGAGCGGGCGCGGTGTGATCGGCTTTGCCGGCCTCGGCCAGATGGGGGGACCGATGGCCGCCAACATCGCTGCGGCCGGTCTTTCCCCGGTGGTTTACGACAAGGCCGGAACGGAGGAACGGGCACCGGCCGGTTCGCTGGCCGCCAACTCCTTCGAGGATCTGGTCCAGCGATGCGACACCCTGTTCCTGTCCTTGCCCGACGGCACCTATTGCCTCGACGCCGCCCGTCAACTGGTCCGCTGCCCGGGGCGAAGGACGAGCGTAGTCTTCGACCTGTCGACGATCGGTCCGCCGGCGGCGCGGGAGGTCGACGCCGTCCTCGGTGGGGCCGGCATCATATATATCGACGCGCCGGTCAGCGGCGGCGCGGCGGGCGCCAAGGCCGGCACGATCACCGTCATGTGCGCCGGTCCAACAGGCGAGTTCGACCGCCATCGCGAAATCCTTGGCTCGTTTTCGAAAAACCAGTTCCACGTCGGCGAATCCCCGGGCCAGGGCCAGGCACTGAAGGTTCTCAACAACTTCCTTTCGGCGACCGCCATGGCGGCGACCTCGGAGGCGGTGCTATTCGGACTTTCCCAGGGTCTCGACATGAAGACGCTCTTGGATGTGGTCAACGTCTCGACGGGGCAGAATTCGGCAACGCTGGACAAGTTTCCGAACCGTATCCTTCCCGGCACCTTCGACGCCGGGTTCAAGACGGCCTTGCTTGCCAAAGACGTGCGCCTCTACCTGGAGAACGCGAAGGCCGCCGGTACGCCCGACCGCATCGGTTCGGTGGTTTCCGAGACATGGGACGATTGCGACGCGAAACTACCGGGTTCGGATTTCACCCGCGTTTACTCGTTTATTGAAGGGGGCATTGACGGCAGCGGCTGATCAGTAGTCCTCGAACAGCAACGGGAAGGCGCTGAACACGTCTGACGGACCGACCGGTTCTCCCGGGCAAACGTGGTCGGGCGTCAATTCGCCGAAGGAACGGACACCGAGAAGGCCGAGACAGATCTGGATCTCCGTCTCCAGGAGTTCGAGAACACGGACGATCCCGTCGGCGCCGGCGGCACCGGCCCCCCAGCCGTGCAGGCGTCCGATTCCCACGGCATCGGCACCGAGCGCCATCGCCTTGACGACATCGGTGCCTCGGTAGATGCCGCCGTCCATGAAGATCCGCGCACGTCCGGCGACGGCGTCGACCACTTCGGGCAACACCTCCAGACCGCCGCGACCGTGATCCAACTGCCGGCCGCCATGATTGGAGACATAGACGGCCTCGATCCCGTGTTCGCAGGCCAGGGCTGCGTCTTCCGCGGTGGCGATGCCCTTGAGGATCATGGGGATATCGTAGCGCTCACGGTAGCGTTTCAGGTCTTCCCAACTGAAGCGCGACTGAAAATGCTCGTTCTTGGCCGTCGAACGCGCCGTCGTCTTGTGCCGCTTGGCGAGGTCGCGCTCCCGTCTGCCGTAGTAGTCGAGGTCGACGGTGAAACAGAAAGCCTCGTAACCGGCGTCGATGGCCCGCCTGATATGGTCGTCGACATAGGCCTCGTCGCCGCGAACGTAGAGCTGAAAGATCTTCGGGTGATCCGGTGTCGCCTCGGCCACAGCTTCCAACCCGGGCGACGAGGAGGAACTCAACATCATCATCGTCCCGAAGCGTTCCGCCGCTTGGGCTGAGGCCGCGGCGCCCTCTGGGATGAAATCCTGCATTGAACCAATCGGCGCCAGGAATACCGGCAACCTTGTGCGGTGCCCGAAGAGCTCTCCCGACATGTCGAGATTCTCGACGTTATTGAGTACCCGCGGCCTGAATGCGACCGAATCGAGGGCCTGGCGGTTGCGTTTGAGGGTCGTCTCCGTGTCCGCGCCGCCGATCAGGTAGTCCCAGACCTCGATCGGCAGATTGGCTTCGGCCGCCGCCACGATCTCGTGGAGCGCCTGGAAATCACCTTTGTCACGGTATCCGAAACGGCTCATGAGTGATCGGGTTCATCGAGCACGATGACGCAATCCTGATCGGCGTACAGGTAATCTCCAGGTCGGATCGAAATCCCGCCGAAGGTCAGAGTGCGACCCTCCTGGCCTATGCCGTCCTGGCGCGGCGGCATCGCCGTGGTGCCGATGGCTTTGACGCCGAAATCGAGGTCAGCGAATTCATGGCTGTCGCGGATGCATCCGTTGAACACAATGCCCTCCCAGCCGTGACCATGGGCTTCGGCCCCGATGTTGCCGCCGCAGAGAGCCCGGCGCCGCGAACCGCGGCCATCGACGACGAGAGCCTTGCCTTCGCCGCCCTGGGCCAGGACGTTGCGCAGCCCTTTGTTGTCTTCGTAGGTCGCGAAAGTCACGACGGTGCCGTGAAAATGATTGCGTCCGGCATAGTCGAAAAGCCCGAGCTCACATATGCGGGCGTCGTCGCGGTGATTGTCGCAAATGTCCGCCGTGCGCACGATCGTTTCGTTTCTGGCCATGATTCCTCCCCCAAGACCAATCAAGGAAAATCTAAGGGGTCTTCTACTGCACGGCAATTGCGGTTAAAACGTCGCCCGGAACAAACCCATTTCCAGGGAGGAAGAAGTGAGTCGTTTCGCCATCATCGTCACCATCAAACTGAAGCCCGGCATGGGCGACGTGTTCGAGCCTCATATCCTGAAAAACGCCACGGCGGCCGTACGCGACGAACAGGATTGCCATATGTTCCATGTGTCACGGGCCGAGGACGATCCGGACACCTTCTTCTTCTACGAGGTCTACACCGACTCCGCCGCCCTCGATGTCCATCGTGAAACCCCGCACTATAAGAAGTTCATCGATGACGCCGGCGACATGGTGGCCGAGCGGTCGATCCAAAGGGTGACGGTCGTCAATCCCGAGAATATCGCCTGAACCCCAAGCGGCGTCTCTGACAACGTGGACTCCGGCGGCTCTCACGTCGGTGGAATACGCTCGCGCGGAACCTATCGACCACGGGTCGATTAACTGGCCGAGATGATCCCCCGCAACGACATCTTCCCTGAACGTCGGCCTACGGGTATCCTTCGAGCAAAGTCATACGAAAACGATCACTGCCGAGGGATATAATGGAGCTCTCGCTCCCCACCGCCGTTATCAGTGCATTCATCGGATCTTCCGTGCTTCTGATGGCGCTGATCTACGTCAGCACGACGCCGGGGGCGCCCAAGGGGCTGAGTTGGTGGATCGCCGGCATGGCCATGAGTTGTATCCGCTACGCGACCGTCTATTGGATTCTATCGACCCGCAATCCGGCAGCGATATTCGTTGCCGAATCCCTGCAGGTCACGAGCGCGATCGCACTGGCGGCCGGCGGCGTCGAATTCCTGGGCCGGCGTGTATCGAAAGTCCACTTCACCGCCGTCTCCGCCGTGGCGGTGGCGTGGGCGGCTTATACGACCCTCGTTTATCCTGACTTCTTGTTGCGTGCCATTCCCCTTTATTTCACTTCGGGGATACTGCTCATTCTGGTCGGTATCGCGTTCCTGCGGGCACAACCGACGGGGCAGCGCTCCGGATACGCGCTGACCGGCATCTTGTTCATGGCCTGGGGCCTCCATAAGCTCGACTTCCCCTTCCTGAGACCCGTTCAGTGGTTCGCTCCCTACGGGTTCCTGATTGCCATGATCCTTCTCATGGCGCTGGCCGTGAGTCTCATCGTTGTCGTGCAAAGGCGAATGTTGCACGTCACGGAAAACGAAACTCGCGAACGCCAGGAAGCCGAGGCGGCGCTGTCGGCTTCGGAGAGGCGGTTTCAGCGGTTGTTCGAAAACTCCGAGGTTTCGTTGTGGAACGAGGATTTTTCGCAGGTGTGCGGCGCCTTGATGAAATTGCGCCAGGAAGGCGTTGAAGACCTCCGCGCATACCTGACGGAAAACGATCAAGCCGCGGCCGAATTGGCCGGGATGGTGAAGGTCGTCAACGTCAATGAGGCGACACTGGATCTATTCGGCGCCAAGGACGAGGGCGATCTTGTCGAAAACATACGGTCGACATGGGGTCCGGGCGCGCGGGACGTATTTATCGAAGAACTCTGCGCCATCTGGGAAGGCAAGGCGGTATTCCGTTCCGAAGCCGCGTTTCGAAGCCTCGACGGCAATGACTTCGACGCCACCATCTCATTTCAGATTCCTGAAACCGAGCAAGGCTTCAGCAGCATTCCGGTCAGCATCATCGACATCACCGAACGCAAGCGCGCCCATAACTTGTTGAGAGACGCCATCGAAAGCCTGGGCGAGGGTTTCTCCCTTTGGGACAGGGATGACCGCTTTGTCCTCTGCAACGAAAAATACCGACGGTCCATGAAAGGCCTCGAGGACGTCCTGAAACCGGGCTTGCCGTTCGAAGAGATGGTGCGCGCGCTGGCCAACCGCAAACTGCGCCCGCAAGCCATTGGCCGCGAGGATGAGTGGATCAAGGAACGGCTGGCGACGCGCGGGAAACCAGGGACGTCGTTCGAGATCCAGACAGCCGACGGCGCGTGGATCGAAGTTCACGAGTTCGGCACGTCCGACGGCGGGATCGTCACGGTCCGCAACGAAATCACCGACCGCAAACAAGCGGAAGTCGACGCGCAACGGAAAGCCGGCGAGGAACTGGCGCTCGGCAACCTCCTCCGCCTGTCGATCGGCAACTCTGCCCTGAAGGACTATCTGCAGGACTCGATAGAGACCCTGCTTGATTCCGTACCCTGGCTCAACCTGCTGCCGTCGGGCGGCATTTTCCTGGCCGAAACCGATGACGGCAGCGAAGACATCCTTCGGCTCGTCGCTCACCACAACTTTGACACGCGCCTCGCAGAACTCTGTGCCGGCATTCCGTTCGGCAAATGTCATTGCGGCAAAGCGGCCCTGACGCGTGAGGTTCAGTTTTCATCATGCGTCGATGATGGACACGAAATCACCTACGAAGGGATCGAGCAGCACGGCCATTACAATGTGCCCATCCTCCACAACGGCGCCGTTCTCGGTGTCATCGTTCTCTATCTGCCGCATGACTATCCGAAGGACGATCGATCTGTCACCTTCCTCAAGCGCGTCGCCGACGTCTTGAGCATGGGAATATCGGCACGTCGGACGGCTCAGGCGCTGGGTGAAACGGAAGAACGCTTCCGGACGATCGTCAACAATTGCCCCTTCGCGATCTTCCTGAAGGCCCCGGACGGCCGTTACCTGTTCGGCAATACCGAGTTCCTGAAATGGCACGACGCCGAACACCCGAACAACGTCGTCGGCAAGACCTCGGTCGAACAGTTCGATGCAGAGGGCGCGGCAGAAATGATGGAGCAGGACAAGGCCGTCTTGGAAACCCGCGATGTCGACGTTCGGCAAGTTGTCCGCAAATACCGGGACGACGTGACCCGCCATCTGCTTGCCATCAAGTTCCCAATTTTCGATGAATCCGGCGGCGTCGCCACAATCGGATGCGTTGATGTCGACATCACGAGGCTCAAGGAGGCGGAAAGTGAGTTGAAGCTCGCCATGGAAGAGGCTGAACGAGCCAATCGCGCGAAATCGGAGTTCCTGGCCAGCATGAGCCACGAGCTGCGGGCACCGTTGAACGCGGTGCTCGGCTTCGCTCAAATGCTTCAGTTCAACCCGAAACACCCACTGACAACGGATCAGAACCGGCACATCGAACACATTCTCGAGGGCGGCGGGCATCTGCTCGATCTGGTCAACGAAATCCTCGACCTGGCCAAGATCGAGGGCGATCAACTGGCGCTCAGCCTCGAAGAGATCGATGCCAACGAGATTGTTGCCGAATGTATGGTTCTCGCCGCGCCCTTGGGAGACCAAAAACAAGTCACTATCGTCAACGCACTCGAGAGTGGTGACTCGGTCATACTGCGCACGGACCCATTGCGATTGAAGCAGGCCCTACTCAACCTGCTCTCCAATGCGATCAAGTTCAATCGGGACGGCGGCATGGTGACCATTTCTGGCCGGGTGCTGGAAGACGAATTCCTTCATCTTGCCGTGACCGATACCGGCGTCGGCATCGAAGAAGCGGAGATGTCGAACGTCTTTCAAATGTTCCACCGTTTAGGGGCCGATCCTACTCTGACCCGGGAGGGCACCGGCATCGGATTGACCGTCACCAAGCACCTTGTCGAACGCCTGGCCGGCCGGATCGGTTTCGAAAGCGAGAAGGGTGTCGGCAGCACGTTCTGGATTGATCTTCCGTTGGCCGGGAACGAAAACGTCCTGATCTGGACCGATACCATGCAGATCGGCATCGACGCCATCGACAAGGACCACAAACATCTCATATCGCTCCTTAACCGCTTGTCCCATGGTCCGCTCGACGACGTGGATACCGACAACACGATCCGAGAACTCATCGAATACACTCGCTACCACTTCAGGCGTGAAGAGATGATCATGGACCTGGGCGGCTACCCCGGCCGCGATGAACATCGCTTGCAGCACCGAGCCCTGTCCGCCGACATGGCAGCCCTGGCAAAACGATGGAACGATGGGCGAGACCAGAAGACCTTCACGGAACTGAAAACGTTCCTGCGCAACTGGCTGTTCCAACACATCATGAAAACGGACGCGGAAATCCGAGCCTACGCCAAAGGCAATGAACAGGAAATCGCCAAGGTCCTGGCAGGCATGCGCTAGATCCTACCGGCCGACGGCTGCGGCGTGTGAGGGCGATCCGCCAGTGTCGGCTTTCGCCGCTTCGCCATTGGAAATCGGCTAAAACTTGATCCGTATCAATGCCGGTCCCGGTCTCCGGGAAGAAAGTGCTCTTGACGCGGCCTATTGCCGCTGGGGGCTGTTATGCCGGCGACGGAAGAGATCGCGATACCGACCATCGACTTCAAGTCCAAGGCCGACGAGTTGCTGCCGGCAGGGGCGGATTACGACTCGTGCCTGGCTTGCGGGCTCTGTGCGTCGGGCTGCCCGGCCACCGGGTTTCACGGCATGGATCCGAGGCGGTTCATCCGCATGGCCATGCTCGGCATGAACGAAGAGCTGTCCAATACGCCTTGGATCTGGACCTGCACCCAGTGCAAACGCTGCACCTATCTCTGCCCCATGAACATCGATGTCGCCGCACTGGTCGGCTATGCCCGCGGCGTCTGGCCGAAGGAGAAGAAGCCGCAGGGTATCGTGCGCTCCTGCGAAGCGCAGATGAAGTTCCCGTCGACCAGTGCCATGGGTGTAATGCCCGAGGATTTCGTCGAAATCGTCGAAGAGATCGCCGACGAACTCCGCGAAGGCGACCCCCGCTTCGCCGACATCGAGGCGCCCATGGACAAGAAGGGCGCCAAGTACTTCGTCAACCAGAACTCCCGCGAACCGGCTGTCGAGCCCGAGGAACTGGCGCCGCTCTGGAAGATCTTCGATTACGTCGGCGCCGACTGGACCTACGCCTCGAAAGGCTGGGCGGCTGAAAACTTCTGCATGTTCACCGGCGACGAAGCGGCCTGGAAGGCCATGGTCGAGGAGCGCGTCAACGCGGTAAACGAACTGGGCTGCCAGGTCTGGGTCAACACCGAGTGCGGACACAGCTTCTATACGCTGTGGAAGGGCGTCGAGCGCTTTGGGCTCAAGGCCGACTTCGAGGCCGAGAGCTTGGTCAGCCTCTATGCCCGTTGGATCCGCGAGGGCAAGCTGCCGGTCAACTCTGACTGGAACAGCGGAGACCTTATGTTCACGGTGCAGGACCCCTGCCAGCTGGTCAGGAAATCCATCGGCGATCCCGTCGCCGACGATCTCCGCTACGTGGCCAAGGCGCTGGTCGGCGAGGACAACTTCGTCGACATGCACCCCAACCGCAGTGCCAACTACTGATGCGGCGGTGGTGCCGGCTTCCTGCAGGCCGGCATGACCGACCAGCGTCGCGCCTACGGCAAGCGCAAATACGAACAGATCGCGGTCACCGAAGCCGATTACGTGCTGACGCCGTGCCACAATTGTCACACCCAGATTACCGACATCGGCGAGCACTACGGCGGCCGCTACCGGGTCATTCATTTCTGGACCTTGATCTGCCTGTCGCTCGGTATTTTGGGACCCCACGAACGCAAGTACCTGGGTCCGGAGCTGGCCCAAATCGGCCTCTGAGACACGATCATGAGCAAACCCGGAACCTACGAAACGGAAGTCCTGGTCATCGGCGGCGGCGTCACCGGCACCGGCGTCATGCGCGATTTGGCCCTGCGCGGAATCCACTGCCTCTTGATCGACCGCAAGGATCTGAACGCCGGGGCCTCCGGCGGCAACCACGGGCTCCTTCACAGCGGCGGGCGCTATGTCGCCAATGACACGGAAACGGCCGCCGAGTGCGCCCAGGAGGCCGAGATCCTCAAGCGCGTCGCCGCCGACTGCATTGATGCCTGCGGCGGCCTTTTTGTCTCCGTCGCCGGCGACGACCCGGTCTATGCCGAGCGTTTCCCGGAACACTGCGCCGCGGCCGGCATCGACTGCCAGCCCTTGACCCCGGCTGAAGCCCGCGAGCGGGAACCGGCGCTCAGCGGTGATGTCTTCGCCGCCTACGCCGTGCCCGACGCCACGGTCGACCCCTTTCACATCACGCTCGGCAACGTCAACCATGCCGAGAGCCTCAACGGCAGTTCCTACCTGCCGCATACGGAGGCGGTCGGCTTCGAGATCGAGAACGGTGCCATCACCGCCACGCTATGCCGCGACAACAGGTCGGGCGAGAGGGTCCGCATCATCGCCAAGCAGGTGATCAATGCCGCGGGCGCATGGGCCATGACCGTGGCACGGCTCGCCGGTTGCGAAGACGTCCAGCTGCTCTATGCCAAGGGCACGCTGATCATCAGCAACTCCCGCCTGACCAAAGGCGTCGTCAACCGCCTGCGCCCGCCCGGCGACGGCGACATTTTGGTCCCCGGCGGCACCGTATCGCTCCTCGGCACCACGTCCGACACCGTCGACGACCCCGACGGCGTCCGCCCGACACCGGAAGAAGCGGAGCGCAATCTCCGCGAGGGCGCGGCCATGCTGCCCGGTCTCGCCGACACACGCTTCATCCGCGCCTTCTCGGGTGTCCGTCCCCTCCTGCAATCGGCCGACGCCGGCGCCGATGGGCGCGGCGCCAGCCGCGGCTTCAGGCTCTTCGATCACGAGGATCAAGGCCTCGCAAACTTCGCTACCCTGGCCGGCGGCAAACTCACCACCTACCGCCTGATGGCCGAGAAGACGGTCGATCTGATCGCCAAGCGCCTCGGCAATTCGGAACCCTGCCGCACTGCCACCGAGCCCTTGCCGCCCGGCGATGCCGTGCGCTGGACCGAGCCCGGTTTCGCGCCGCGGTACTGGTACGAGCGGGGCGATCCATCGGACATGATCCTGTGCGAATGCGAGATGGTGCCGGCCACTGCCGTCGACGCCATCGTCGCCGACGCCCCGGGCCACGAAGACCACATGACGCTCCGCGCCATCGCGCTTCGGTCGCGCATCGGCAAGGGGGCCTGTCAGGGCGCCTTTTGCTCGGCGCGGGTGACATCGCACCTTTATGAGCGCGGCGTCTACGAGGGCAACGAAGGCCTCCATCACATGCGCGATTTCCTGGGCGAGCGCTTCAAGGGCATCCGCCCCGTCCTCTGGGGCCGCCAGATGCCGCAGATGGAACTGGCCGAGGCGCTGCACTGCGGCCTCATGGGCCTGGACTTTCTCGAAGACGACGAGGCCGGCGCATGAAACGCAGTTCGCGGACCATCGACGCCGACCTCGCCGTCATCGGCACCGGGCTCGCCGGTTTCGCCGCCAGCGCCTTCGCGCTTGCGCGCGGCCTCACGACGGCCCAGGTCGGCAACACCGGCGCCATCGCCTATACCACCGGCTATTTCGATCTCCTCGGTGCCAACGGAACCCGTAAGTTCGTTGACCCCTGGACCGGCCTCGCCGAACTCCGCCAAAATGAGACGGAGCACCCGCTTTCCCGCATCGAGGACGCCGACATCCGCAGCGCCTTCGGCCGTTTCACTGAAACCGTCTCCAGCATGGGCGTGCCCTACACGGAACCGGGCGAGACCAACCTGACCGCGCTGCTGCCGGCCGGCGTCGTCAAACCGACGTTTTCCGTGCCCCGGACCATGCTGCCCGGCATCGAGGCGCGAGCCAACGGAAGCAAGGCGCTGATCGTCGACTTCCCCGGACTGCAGGGTTTCAAGGCGGCCGAGTTCGTCGCCAACATGTCGAGCGCCTGGCCCGGCCTCACCACCCTCACCCTCGACTTCCCCGGCTTCGACAGCGGCCGTCCCCTATTCCCCGAAGTGGCGGCCCGGGCGCTGGAGGTGGGCGCCAACCGCGAGCACCTGGCGAGCCTTTTAAAGCCCCATCTCGGCGGCGCTGTGGCCATCGGCCTGCCCGCCGTGCTCGGCATCCACCGGCCGGACAGGGTACATGCCGCCATGCAGGAGCTCATCGGCCGCCCCGTTTTCGAGATCCCGACCCTGCCGCCGGCGGTACCCGGCATCCGGCTCCGCGAGATGTTCGAGCACGCCTTCCCGGCGAAGGGCCTGTCGCTGGTGCCGCAGCAGAAGGTCGAGCGCCTTGAGCTCGGCCCCGACACCGTTACGCTTAAGCTCCAGGACAGTTACGGTGACGTCACCATTCACGCGAAAGCCGCCCTCCTCGCAACCGGTCGTTTCCTGTCGGGCGGCCTAGCCGCCGGGCGCGAGCGGGTCCGCGAACCCCTGCTCGACCTGCCGGTCACCCAGCCCGATACGCGCGCGGCCTGGCACCGCGAGGATTATCTCGACGCCCGGGGCCACCCCATCAACCGGGCCGGCGTCGAGACCGACGCGACGTTCCGGCCCCTGGGCCCGGACGGCACCCCGGTCGATAAGCGGCTCTTCGCCGCCGGTTCGCTCCTGGCCCACCAGGACTGGATCCGACAACGGGCCGGCGCCGGTGTTGCAATCGCCACCGCCTTCAAGGCGGTCGAGGCGGCGGCGGTGGTGGAGATGCCCTGACCCGCGCCGGTTCCCTCACTCCAGGAATGGCTGCCACTGCGTGCCGCGCTTCGGCGCCACCAGCTCCTTGATCGGCAGCGTGTTGCATTCGACGACGGCGACATAGGGGTAGAAGTGGATGGAGTGGATGCTTGACTGGAACTCGGTGGCTTCCGAGACGCTGCGCCGTTCCGGGTTCTCCGGGTTATTCTGGAAGTTCTGGCAGGCATTCAGGTTCAGCGACAGTTGGTGCAGGTAGAGGCCGAACATGTTGTGGGTGCCGTGGATATCCTCGCAGAAATAGACGCCGCCCGGGCGCATGTGAGGCAGCAGCTCAAGGAAGGTGGTCAGTTGGTGTTCGGGCCTGTGGCTGCCATCGTCGATGACCACGTCAAGCTTCGGCACCTGTGATTTGAATTGGCCCCAGAATTGGCCGTCGCCCTGATCGCCGATGATGATGTCGACCTGCTCGTCCTCATATTGTTTGCAGGCCGGCTCGATATCGATCCCGACGATGTGACACTCGCTGCCGAAATAGTGTTTCCACATGCCAAGGCTGCCGCCGCTGTAGATACCGATTTCCAGCATATTCATGCGGGTGCCGACGAAACGCTGGAAGTGGCGGTGGTAGTGCTCGAAGTAATGCAGCCATTTCCAGACGCCGGGCCCCTCTTCGAGGCCGTCGAAATATACAGCCAGCGGGTTGCCGCCGCCCGGGTTCATCGTCATGGCCCTCCCCCTTTCACAATCAACCGGCGCCGGGCGCTCAACTGAAACTCAACCAACTGAGGTTGCTGCTCTTGCCGACATGGAAATTCGAGATCATCGAGTCGGGCAGCTCGAAGGCCTTGCCGGACGCAACGATGTTCATCAGCAGCGGCGAATGGTCGACGCCCTTGCGGCCGATGATCAGGTCGGCGTAGTTGGACATGTTCATGGCGATGGCCGAGAACGACCTTTCGCTCCGGAGAAACGTGCTGACAGCCTGGACGACGCCGTATTGCGCCGTGCCCGACGCGTTGATGGCGTGATCGTTGAGCACCAGGTAGCCGGCCCCGGTCAGCTTCGGGTGCCATGTGAAGAGATCGTCAAGCACGGCCTCATAGCGGTGGTCGGCGTCGATATAGATGATATCGACCGAAGCATCAGCGATTTCCCGGGCCGCCTCGCGGCTCGTCCGCCGCAGGATCGTCACCCGCTCGTCACCGGCGAAGCGCTCCGCGGTTTCCCGATAGAGGGCTTCGAAGGTGTCCTGCTCATCCACGGGTCCGCCGTAATAGTCCTCGACGCCTTGCCGCCCGTCGCCCTCGTCGCGGAAATAGAAGGGTGTTTCGGAGGTGTCGTAGGCCTGCCAGGGATCGACCAGCACCAAGCTCTCCGGTTCGAAGTGGGTGAGCAGCCACTGGGCATTGAGCCCCTTGCAGACCCCCAGTTCGACGACGGATCGGATGGCGGTACCGGAAATATGGGCCATCAACTCGTGGCGGTCGCCGAGATAGGCAAACATCCGGCCGGTCCTCCGTTTCGAAACCTGGGAATCAACTCCCCAGAGCCATTGTGGCCCGTCCGGCGCGGCCGGTTCAATGCCCATGCCGCAAATTCATTGGCCCGCCGGTCGCTATCGGCGCAGGGCGCCCTCAATGATGTCGAGATGCGCCGCGATTTCCTTGCCGTGGGGATAGTCGGCGAGCGCCCGTTCCCGCGCCGCTTCGCCCATGGCGGCGCGCACGTGGTCGTCGCCGGCCAGGAGCGCGATGGAGGCGGCCAGCGCCTCGACGGTCGCCGTCTCGCCTTCGTCCGGCGGCGGCATCAGGATGCCGGTTTCACCCAAGGCTTCGGGCGTGCCGCTGACGCCAGTGGCGACGATGGCCAGGCCCTTGGCCATGGCCTCGACGATGACCCGGGGCAGGCCTTCGGCCCGAGACGGCAGCACGAAGACGTCGGCCGCGTCGTAGAGTTCCCAGACCCGCCAGTCGAAGGGCAGGATCGTCACCTGCCCGGGCGGCACTCGGGTTTGGACTGCGTCCAGAGTGGGACCGCTGCCGACCCAAAGGAAATGCAGCCGCTCCCAGAGCGGGTTTTCCTTCAGGATGTCCATGGCACCGAGCAACAGGTCATGCCCCTTAACCGACTTGAAGCCGGCGACCGTCAGACAGAGGATGGCATCATCCGCGATATTCCATTGCGCCCGGCGGCGCTGAGCAGTCTCGCCGTCTCGGGGCTCGAAGAAGACTTGATCCGGCACCGGCGAGACGATGTCGACGGTAGCCGCATCGAGGCCGTAGTGGCTGCTGAGAGCGGCGGCATTCTCCTTGCTCATGCAGATGACCGAGCGAGCCGAACGATAGTGGTTGGCGATGACGGCGCATTCCTCGGCGTCATCGGCGAGCAGTTCCGGGGCGATGATGCCTTCGCAGATGACGTAAGGGTAGCCCAGGAACAAAGCCGTATTGACGGCACCGTAGGTCAACAGTGGGTGTCCGTTGGAAAAAAAGACCAGGTCGGGATCGACGCCGGTGAACAATCTCGCCGGCAACCGCCGGTCGTTGGCGAAATCGTGCGGCCGCTCGTCCGGATTGCCGTCGAGCCAGTAAAATGCGACGCCTTTCTTCTCGAGACGGCGAAGGGCGTCGTTATCCTCCCGCCTTTGGAAATAGGCGACTTGGTAACCAGCCGCGAGCAGCGCCTCGAGCAACGCGATGTTGAACTGGCCGACGCCGCATTGGGTGCTGGAATCGGTGAACAGAAGGACCTTCTTTGTCATGACAGCATTGGTTTCGGGCCGATCTTGCGCTCGCCCGGAAGCTTCCGGTTGCGTCGCCCCCGGGTGGACCGGAGAGATCCGACCTTAGCACAGGCCGGAGGCGGTGACAGCGGGCTGTGGCCGGACGTCGGCAGGTTCCGGTGAAACGCCGTGCGGCAACCCCGACCCCAACCCGCCTAAAGCGAATCCTCCTCCCCCGCACCTCCCCTTTTACGAGTTCACACCCCTGACATGCCGCCGTCACCATCGGTTGACAGCGGGGCGCCATAATCGGGGGCAGTATGTAAGTACGGTTCACGGCCACGGTATTTTGGTGATGCAATACTCGATTGACCAATTTATCGGGGGGCGGTTGAGGGAGCGGCGTGTTTCCCTCAATCTCAGTCAGCAACAGATGGGGGCGTTGACGGGTTTATCCCAGCAGGGGTACTCGCGCATCGAACGCGGCGAGGTGCCGATCCGCGCGGCACATCTTTGGCAGTGGTCGGAGTTGATGGAAACACCGATCGAGTGGTTCTATCCCGATCCCGGTAGCATTCACTGACATCCGGACAGTACCGTCGACCTCTGGATCAAGCCAGCTCCGGCGTACCCACCGATCCGCTATTCGCTCTCAAGAAGAGGACTCGGGCGCTCCCGTGATCTTGCGCGCCGCCTTCCATTGCTTAGCGAGAGATGCGCCCTTGCCGCCAGCCTTATGCCAGGCCTCCAGGCCCGAAACGGTCGCCGAACACGTGGCGCCATCAAAAGTCAGGAAGCCGAGGCGTTCGAGCCGGGCGAAGCCGCCTTCCAGTTCGGCCGGCAGCAGGATGGTGTGGTTGATGGCGTCGCTGGCGGCGAGGATATCGGCGAGCTCCGCTTTGCCGCCATCGCCCTGGACCCATAGAATCGATATCAGGAGCCAGGCATCACTCCATTCGGGCGGACCCGGGTCGGCGTGCGCCTCGGGCAGGATGGCGCCCCTGCGCTCGGCCAAGTACCGGTTGGCCAGCTTGCGGTAAGCTTTCATGTAATCCTTGGCCATCGAACGCTTCCCGTTTGCCCGCCCCACTTTAGTCCCCTTTGCCAGCCGCAAGGAAGCGGCCATACTGCGACGAGGAGGATACGCCGATGCGCCGCCGCCGGGCTAAACGGGTGAGCAGCTACTTTCGTATCAAGATCGCGGGCTACGTCTGTATCGCCGCCTCGGTTCTGATCGTGGTGCTCATCGGCGTCATCTTGGGCGAGCGTTTCGTGCGCGAGCCGGTTGAGGTCGCGGGCCGTATCGAGAAGGCCGGTGTACACCGTAACCTGGGTGTCCCCCGGGTCGCCGCCGTCAACCCCATGGCCGTCTTCTTCACCATCGAGCCGCACCTGACGGACAGCCGCTATCCCGTCATTTTCGGCTACCAGCCGTCGCTCTGGCCGACCGACAAGGCCAAGGAACTGGCCGCCACCCTGACCGCCGGCACCCGCGTGGTCATCACCGTCGACCGCAAGCAGCTGGAGGAAGCCAAAAACCACGTCGTCGCCCGTCATCGCCTCGAGCAGGGCGGCGGCATTTACGATCCGCCGTGGACCGGCGAGCCGGACGATGTGCAGATCATCAAGCTCACCTCGAGCGGCGACGTGATCATCGGCGAATGGGACGACATCTGGCGCTTCGGCTTCATCGCCGGTTTCCTGATGATCGGTACGCTCATGTTCGGAATTGTCGGCCTGGCAATGGTCCGGGAGGATATCTGACCCGGCCAAAACAAGAAGACGGCGGGGAAGAAACGCCCCCCCGCCGCAATCTCTTTTCCGATTGGTGTCACTCAGCCGATGATGCCGCCGTCGTCGCGGGTGATGGCGATGACGGTCGAGCGGGGTACGGATTGACCGCCGTCCGGGTAGTGGCTGCCGCCCCTGTCGCCCGGGTGTTGGATACCGACGAAAACGGTCTTTCCGTCCGGCGCCCAGGCGAAGCCGGTGACTTCGCAGTCCCGCGGCCCGACCAGGAAACGGCGGATCTCGCCCGTCGACGGATCGCCGACCAGCATCTGGTTGTTGCCCATGCCGGCAAAATCACCGGTGTCGGTGGTCTTACCGTCGGTCTGGATCCACAACAGTCCGTTGCGGTCGAAAGCCAGACCGTCCGGCGAGTTGAACATGTTGTCCTTGGTGACGTTCTCGGAGCCGGCGTAGGCATCCGAATGGGCCGTCGGGTTGCCGGCGACGACGAACAGATCCCAGGTGAAACCGGTCGCCGCGTGGTCAGCGTTGTCCGGCGTCCAGCGCACGATCTGGCCGTACTTGTTGCCCTTGCGCGGGTTCGGGCCGCCGACCGGTGTCGGATCACCACCGCGGTTCGGCTTCTTGCCGCGGTTCTTGTTGTTGGTCAGGGCGCAACAGGCCTCGACCTTGTCGGGATGCGCCGCGACCCATTCGGGCCGGTCCATGGTAGTGGCGCCGACGGCGGAAGCCGCCTGGCGGGTGTGGATACATATCTCGGCTTGCGACTTCATACCGGTTGCGGCCGGCGTCAATTCGATCCATTGGCCGCGGCCGCCATCCTCGAACTTGGCGACGAAGAGCGAACCCTCCTCGAGCAGGTCGCGGTTGTCGCCACCAATGACGTATTTCCCTTGGGAGATGAACTTGTAGAGGAACTCGCCCCGTTCATCGTCGCCGAGATAGACGACGACGCGGCCGTCCCTGGCGACGACCAGTTCGGCGTTCTCGTGCTTGAAACGGCCCAAGGCGGTGCGCCTTTTCGGCGTCGAGGTCGGGTCCAGGGGATCGATCTCGACGACGTAGCCGACCCGGTTGGGCTCGTTCGGGTGCTTGGAGATGTCGAAGCGCTCATCGGTCATGGCCCAGGCGTAGCCCCTGTCCCAGACGCCGACGCCGTAGCGATACAACTCGGCGCTCGGTTCAATGTTCCCATCCGAACTTGAGAAGTAACCATGGAAGTTCTCCTCGCAGGTCAGATATGTACCCCAGGGCGTGCGTCCGCTGCCGCAGTTGTTCCAGGTACCCAAAGACGCGGTGGCGGTCGGGTCGGCCGCCGTTTTCAGCAGATCATGGCCACGCGCCGGCCCGGTGATTTCCATCGGCGTATCGGCGGTGATGCGGCGGTTATAGGCGCTGTCTTTGACGATCGACCAGATACCGTCTTGTTGCCTGATCTCGACCACCGAAACGCCGTGTGCCGCCTTGCCCTTGCGGACGTCGTCGGCGGTCTCCGGTCGTTCGCTGGCGCGGTTGCCGTAAATGATCGAGCGGTTGGTGTACTCGTTGTTGACGGCGAGCACATGGCGATCGCCATCGGCGAACAGGCCCATGCCGTCGTTGTTGTCGCCGAAGGCACGTTCCTGGCTGGCGCCGGTGCCGCGGCTGGTGCCGTCGAATTCCTGGGAATCGCTCCACATCGGCCGCCCCCACTTGGCGACGACGTGCCAGCTGTAGCCGTCGGGAACGGTGACCGTATCCAAAGTGTTGGCGGGCACGGCCGTGAAACCGAGGCGACTTGCCGCACGGGCCGGCGCCGTCAGAGCCGTGGAGCCGAGTACGAAGGCGCCGAGGCCGAAGGCGGCACCGCCTCCTAAGAAGCCGCGGCGCGATATCGCCTTGTCGGCCAGGACCTGGAAGTCCGTGGTCTCCGGACCCGGGTTGGAGAGCTCGTCGAATTCGTCGAAAGACAGGTGGTCCCGTTCCATATTGGTTTTGTCCATTTTATCCACTCCTGAAGATATCCGGTTTTCACCAAGGGACAAAGGTGACGGCCATGCGACACGCGGGCGAATGCCGGAGCCTTGGCGCGCCGCCCCTGGTTAGGAGCGGCGTGATCCCCTATGTGCCCTGCCGTCGTTGCAGGGGATTTGCAGAATTGCGACGTTTTGATGGTTTGACCGCCTTGGTCTGTATGCCGCCTCATGACACCACCTCAATGAGAAACAAGATCAGACGAAGATGCTTAACGGGAGAACTCTGTTTCACCCCTGTGGCCCCTGTGACAAACTGGACGGCAGTAAAGGGGTGGGAAATGGCCTGTATCATCGTAATCGACGACGACGAAACCGTGCGCTATTCGCTGCGCGCCATTTTGGAGGACGCCGGACATACGGTCCTGGAGGCCGGAAACGGCCAGGAAGCCATGGACGTGCTCGCCAGCGGCGATATCGACGTCGCCGTTGTCGATATCATCATGCCGATCCAGGAAGGGGTCGAGACGACCATCCAGATCGGCCGCTGGTTCCCCGACGTGAAGACCATCGCCATCTCCGGCGGCGGGCGCAGCCGAAACCTGGACTTCCTGCAGGTGGCACGCAATTTCGGCGCCTGCGATGCGCTGGAGAAACCGTTCTCGGGAGAAAAACTGCTGGCGTCCATCGAGGCCTGTCTCGGCGGGACCTGCAGCCCGGCTACCCATTGAACGTTTCCACCGGCCTCCCTCTGATCACGGCGCTACGGGCTCAGCCTCTTCAGCCGTACCCCTCGCGGAACCATAACCCCATGGCAACGGCGCCGATGCCGACGACGGCGGCGGTGAGGAGCCAGGCATCGCCGTAACTGCCGGTGGCATCGACGACGGCGCCGAACAGAGGCGGGCCGACCATGCCGCCGATATGCACGCCGACCATGTTGTAGCCGAGCGCCGACCCGGCGAGGCGCGGTTCGACCATCTCGACCGATATGGCCTGGGCCACCGGCGCAAAGGAGGCGACGGTGATGCCAAGGGCCAGCGTCAGCCCCAGCCCGATCCACAGGCCCGGCCCCGGCCCGACCAACGGCATCAGCCCCAGAAACAGGGCCGCGGCCAGGCAGATCAGCACCATCAGCGCCTTGCGACGGCCGGCAAAGGCGGTGTCGCTGACGATACCCCAGCCGATGCGGGCGACCGCACTGGCCGTTTGGGCGAGGCCGATGGCGAAGCCGGCGACCGGCTGGCTGGCCAGCGCCGCCTCGCGCAGGAACAGGGTCAGGAAGGCGTAGAAGTTCGTCTGACCGAAGTTAAGCATGCCGTTGACCCCCGTATAGAGGTTGACGTTAGCGTCACGCATGACGGCCCGGATGTTGGCGATCGGCCGCGCGGTCTCGCCGCCGCCGCGCGGATAGCGCAACAGGTAGAGGCAGAGAAGGCCGTTCACGAAGATGGCGCCGGCGACCCAAAGCATCAGGTCCTGCCACGGGAAGTAGGCGGCGAGCGCGCCGTTACCGGCGGCGGCGACGCCGCCCAGTGGCACGCCGACCTGCTTGATGCCCATGGCGGTGCCGCGCCGTTCCTCCGGGAACCAGTCGAAAACGCCGCGCGCCGTCGCCGGGTTGGTCATGGAATATCCGATGCCCATGAGAAAGAAGGCGGCGAGAAGCGCGTTGTAGTCGCGCACGGTGGCGGCGATCAGGGCGGCGACCGCCATGACGCCGTGTGATGTGACGAGCACGCGGGCGACGCCGTAGCGGTCGACGAAGCCGCCCGCCGGCAGCGACCACAGGGCCTGGGCGCAGTAATACGCGGTAACGAAAAGGCCGAAGGCGGTCGCCGTCAGGCCGAGGTCGTCGGTGACCGCCGGCGCCATGGCCATTACCGAGACGATGTTCAGCGTGCCGGCAACGTGGGACAACACCAGGAGAACGAGCCTCGCCGCCCACGGATTGTCGTCGGGATTTGGTCGTGTCGTCATTGGGTCGTACCGTCGTTCCCGCGTCCGTTCAAGCAAACGGCAACGGCTTGCCGTCCATGCCCTCGGCCGCGTGTCCCAGATGGGCGAGAATGGTCGGCGCGATATCGATGGTCGACGTCGTCTCGCCGCAGTCTGTTCCATCTTGGGCGCCGGCGCCGTTAACGATCAGGAACGGTTTCTGTTCGAAAGGGCCGAGGCCGCCGTGCTGGCCGCAGCCGATGCGGGTATCGCTATGCAGGGGATCGGCGATGGCGAGACGGCGTCCGGGAATGCCGTACTCGTTGCACGCGTCGGTCCCTTCGGTGGTCACGGCCAAGCGAAGCGGCGTGTCGGTCCTGTGGCCGAGGGTCGCCAGTTCATCGCCTTCGTAGACGCGGTCGATTCCGGCGACCGTGGCAACGAATTCGGCGACGGCGGCGACGCGACCGAGGACATCGTCGGAAAAATAGAGATTGGCGCTGAAGCCGTTGGAGGCGACGACGACGTCGGACGAGTCCATCGTTGCCTTGAAACCGGCCTGCACCAGCAGGTCGCAGAGGGGCACGATGCCCTCGACCGTCTCGTGACCATGGTCCGAACCGACGAGGAGCAGAACGTCGTCGCCGCCCGTTCTCATGGAATCGATACGCTCAACGACCCGGCCGACATTGTCGTCGGCATTCCGGATCGCCTTCAGGTGCCCCGGTGATCCCAACGGACCGGCGTGCTGGGTGAAATCAGGTTCGCACTGCCAAAGAACCGCGTAGGCGGGACCGTCTGCGCCCAGAGCCTCGTCCATGAACCGCGACGTCATCGCCGTATCGCCGGCACAGTCGTGACTGACGTCGAGATGACCGTCGCCGGTTACCGGTCGCCGGCCGGGCCCATAGGAGCCCTGACGATGGTAGGCGAACCCGTGTCCATCGGGATCGTGGAAATAGGCCGCACATGCCGATACGTTCGAGAAAATAGTGCCGCCGCCGCGTCCGGCCAGCCGTTCGGCCAAGGCCGGCACGGCGAGGGTTCGCCCCGTCGCCTGTTCCAGTCGGTCTCGGAACTCCGGAGGCCCAACGGAAACGGCGACAAGGCCGGCGCCTTCGTCGAGGGCGACGCAATTGCCCTCGAGACCATGGCGGCCCGGCCGGCAACCGGTGGCGATGGAAGCCGACGTCGTTCGTGTCGTCGACGGGAACACAGTGCCGTGGTTCGAAAAGGTGCGTGAACGGCCGGCCAGCCGATACAGATTCGGCGTCCAATCGGGCCGGACCATGTCAGCGCGCAGGCCGTCACAGACGAGAAGAACCGCTTTGCGCATCATACCCACCCGATTTCGTGGTTCCGCCCCAGACGCGGCGCTTTGCCCCAGGGCACCTCAGCCGACGGGATTGACCTTGGCCGTAAAGATGTAGCCGGCGTTCCGCACCGTCTTGATCAGCGACGGGTTCTGCGGATCGACTTCGACTTTCTTTCTGAGCCGCGCGATCTGCACGTCGACGCTACGGTCGAAAGCCGGGGCGTCGATGGAATGGGTCAGGTCGAGAAGCTGGTCGCGGCTGAGCACCCGGTTCGGGTGTTCGACCAGGGCGCGAAGCAAATTGAATTCGCCGCTAGACAGATTGACCGGTTTGCCGTCCTTGCCGGTCAGGCTGCGCACCAGGACATCGAGCGACCAGCCTTCAAACTCGTAGGCCGACAAATTGGCCGCCGCTTCGACCTCGCCCTTGTCGATTCGTCTGAGCACGCTACGGACCCGGGCCAGGAGTTCCCTGGGCTCGAAGGGTTTGGCCACGTAGTCGTCGGCGCCGACCTCGAGGCCGATGATCTTCTCCGTCGTTTCCCCGCGGCCGCTGAGGATGACGACGCCGACGTCGGTCCGCTCCTTCAAACTACGGGTCAGGGTCAATCCGTCCGTGCCCGGCAGCCCGAGGCCGAGAACGACGAGGTCGACCCGGTCGCTCAGGACCCGTTCGACGACACCCGATCCCGTCGTTTGGGACGAACCGTCGAAACCCGCATCGGCCAACGTGATCTCGACGATTTCGCAGATGTCGGGCTCGTCATCAACAACGAGTATTTTTGGCGCATCAGTCATCGCCGCCTGCGGCCCCCCTCGGCATGCCGATCAAGATAGTACGATCGTCCCAATTTTAGGAAACTCCGCACCTCTGACGCAACAACGGAAAAAAAGACGCCCGATGAGCGGCAGCATCGAATCCCATATGCTCGATTTTGTTATGCGGCCGGAACGTCTATTATTTTCACGGACCAATTAGGAAATGGCCAACGGCGGACACGTGGACTTAGCGACGGCCCGCCATCGGCCGGGGTCTGTGGCGGTGGACGCTCGACCGAGGGTGACAATGGCGAAACCCGAAGGGATTCGGCAACGACTGGGGCGGCGGCTCTTTTTCCATGCCCTCGTCTTCGGCACCCTGGTGACCGTATTAACGTCGGCCGCGCATCTCTTCTTCGAGTATCGCGAGGAGACCACGGGAATGGAAAGCCGGCTCGATCAGGTCGGCAAGACACACCTGATTGGCGTCAGGGAAGCCCTATGGGACCAGGACGAACGCCAGCTCGCCCAGGTGCTCGAGGAAATCCTCAGCCTCCAGGATGTCGCCTTTGTTTCCGTAACCCTGTCCGATGGCAGTCAAACCACTGCCGGCCGCGCACCCGATGGTTCGCTGGAAGCCCGTGAATATGCCATCGTTAAATCGACCGCCGATGGGGCCAGCAACCTCGGCACATTGGCGGTCGTCGCCAGCTACAGCGGTATCCACGATCGGCTCGTCGTCGAGTCCTGGCACATTATCTTCGAGGACGGAATCATCGTTTTTTCCGTCGCCATCTTCTTGGCTTTTTGGGTCGAGCGGACACTGGTCCGGCATTTGGGAAATATCGCGGAATACGCTGAGGGTTTCGCGCCGGAAAGGAACCAACCCCCGCTCGCCCTCGACCGGCAGATGTCGCTACCCGATCGGCAAGACGAACTCGACCGATTGGTCTCCGCCATCGGCAAGATGCAAGAGAACCTGAACGCGAGCTATTGGGCTTTGGCCGAAAGCGAGGGGCGGCTCAAGGATTTCGCCGAAGCCGCGTCGGACTGGTTCTGGGAATGGGATTCCGAATTACGCTACACATACGCGTCCGACCGCCTTTTCGCATTGTCCGCGAAGAAACCTGAAGAGATCATCGGAAATCTGTTCACAGCGCTCTATCAGGGCGATCCGGAGGACCAGGAATGGATCAACCACGTCAACGGCTTGATGGCGCAACGCCCGTTCCGGGACATCACCTATCCCCTCATTCTTCCCGACGGGACGAAACGCTGGCTGCGCCTGAGCGGACAGCCAAGGCACCAGCCGGATGGGGTGTTCATCGGTTATCGGGGTACCGGCACCGATATCACGGCCGAGGTTAGAGCCCGCGAGGAGGCGGTCGAGACGACCATCCGCTTCCTGGATGCGATTGAAAGTGTGTCCGACGGCATCGCGTTTTGGGATGAAGACGACCGCTTCGTGCTGTGCAACCGGATATTCCGCGCCCAGGCTGGAGCGGCAGCGACAGCGTTGGTTCGAGGAAACAGTTACGAGGACTACCTCGTCAGCCTTCTCGATCACGGTGTTGCCGAGGTCAAGGAAGAAGACCGCCGCCAGTGGTTGTTCCGGCGGCTCGAGGAACACATGGAGCCCGATCAGCCCTTCGAGTTGTTCCGAGACGGTCGTTGGTATCTGATACGCGAGGGACGATCCGCCGACGGCACCACGGTGACGGTGACCACCGACGTTACGGACGTCAAACAGCGCGAACAATATCTGCGGTCGGTCACGGATGCGGTGCCGATCCTGCTCGCCTACGTCGACCGTTACCAGCGTTTCAAACTGGTCAACCATGAGTTCGAAATCTGGTTCGGCGTCGGGCGCCAGCAGGCGCTCGACAAAACGATCAAGGAGACGTTGGGCGACGTCTTTTTCCAGGAGATCCGGCCGCATATCGAGCGGGCGATGGCCGGCAAATCCGTCCAGTTCCCGATGTCGATCGACATGCCGGAAGGGCAAAGCGGTTCGGACCGGCGGCATCTGGAAACCAGCTTCACGCCGGATTTCTCCGGTGCCGGCGACGTCGTCGGCGTTTTCGTGGCCGCCGTCGACACTACCGGCCGCGTCGAGGCGGAACGAACCGCGCGGGCCGGCGAAGCGGCCCTCGTCGAGCAGGGCCGGATTGTTCAGGCCTCCTTCGACGCCATTGAACAGGGTATCGTGGTCTGGAACGAGGAACACGAACTGATCGCCTGGAACCAGACCTTTCAACGGATCACGGGCTTTTCCGATGAAGTCATGAAGCAAGGTGCGCCGTTAAGGGCCTTGTACGACGAGGCGGAGAGGGTCAATTACTACGGCGAGAGCGAACCCGAAAAATCCGCCAACCGACGCTACGAGCGCCACATGGCCGGCGAGCTCCCGCCCCGCGAGATCCTGGAGCCGCCCGACGGCCGCACACTGGAGGTTTCGCGGGTCGACATCCCGGGCGGCGGCAGCGTCGCCGTCACCACGGACATCAGCGAACGGATCGAAGCCCAACAGCAACTCCGCCGGGCCGAAAAGATGAAGGCGGTCGGCCAGCTGACCGGCGGCATTGCCCACGACTTCAACAACCTGCTCGCCGTCATCGCCGGCAGCCTCAATCTGCTCGAGAACAAACTCGACGACGAGACCCAGAAGAAACTGGTGGCGGCCGCCCTGCGCGCCTCGCGGCGCGGTGCGGAGCTGACCCAGCGCCTTCTTGCCTTCGGCCGCCGCCAAGCCCTGATATCGGAGGTTACCGACGCCAACGAACTGATCGACGGCCTGCTCGATCTCCTCAAGCGGACGCTCGGCATGTCCATCGAAATCAAGACCCGCCTCGGCGAAGACCTTTGGCATACGGAAGTCGACCGCGGCCAGTTGGAGAACGCGCTCATCAACCTCGCCATCAATGCCCGCGACGCCATGCCCGACGGCGGAACAATGACAATCGAGACGGCTAATATCGTTCTCGACAAATACTATGCCGGCCGGCACGAGGACCTGGAACCCGGCGCGTATGTTATGATTTCCGTCGCCGACAACGGTTTCGGCATGTCGCAAAAGATACTGGAACAGGCCGTTGAGCCGTTCTTCACGACGAAGGAGGAAGGGATTGGAAGCGGCTTCGGGCTCAGCATGATTTACGGGTTCGCCAAACAGTCGGGCGGGCATTTGAGGCTGTATAGCGAAGAAAACCAAGGGACCATCGCCCGCATGTACCTGCCCGTTGTCGAGGCCCATAGGGAAATCGCCGAGACACGCAGGGTCAAGGCTGTCGAACATGAAAGCCGCGGCGAGCGCGTCCTGGTCATCGAGGACGACCCCGACGTGCGCGCGACGACCGTCGGCATGCTCAACGACCTCGGATACGAAACCTTGGAAGCCGACGATTGTGCGAGCGCCTTCGCCGCGATGAACGATATCGGGGGAATCGATCTTGTCTTCACCGATGTCTTCTTGAAGGGTTCGAAGAGCGGGCCGGAGATCGCAGGCGATATCCGGGAACGCTGGCCTGACATGCCGATCCTCTTTACGTCCGGGCACCCTTCCGACCACTTCCAGGCATCCGGCATGTTCGATGACGAAGTTCACTTGCTGGCCAAACCCTTCGAGATTTCGCGACTGGCGACAAAGGTTCGGGAGATGCTCGACGGTCCGCCGCCTGCTTCCCGAGAAAATTGAGGCAAGCGCCTATCCTTAAGCGGCAATTACCGGGGTTCTTGCTTGGCTATGACGACACGCCGGGATAAGTAAACACCAGCCATTCCCTTCTCAACGTCGCCTAAGGAGACCTTCCGAATGTCTTCATTCGAACACATCATTTCCGAACGCCGCGGCAACGTCGGCCTGATCACCCTCAATCGTCCGCAGGCGCTCAACGCGCTCTGCGTCGACCTGACGGCGGAGCTCTCCGATGCGCTTGACGACTTCGAAAGTGACGATGCTGTCGGTTGCATCGTCGTCACCGGCTCGGAAAAGGCCTTTGCCGCCGGTGCCGATATCAAGGAAATGCAGGACAAGACCTACATGGACGCCTACCTGGGCGATTTCATCACCGGCACCTGGGAACGGTTGGCCACCTGCCGCAAACCGGTCATTGCCGCCGTTGCCGGATACGCGCTCGGCGGCGGCTGTGAGATCGCCATGATGTGCGACTTCATCATCGCCGCCGACACTGCCAAATTCGGGCAACCGGAAATCACCTTGGGTGTTTTGCCTGGCGCCGGCGGCACCCAGCGCCTGACCCGCGCCGTCGGCAAGGCCAAGGCCATGGAACTGTGCCTGACCGGGCGCATGATGGATGCCGAAGAAGCCGAACGGGCCGGATTAGTCGCCCGTATCGTGCCGGCGGATCAACTGATGGACGAGACCATGAAGACGGCGGAAAAAATCGCCTTCATGTCGCGCCCCGCCGTTCTCATGAACAAGGAAGCCGTCAACCAGGCCTTTGAAACGACACTTTCCCAGGGTATCCGTTTCGAACGACGGTTGTTCCAATCCTCGTTCGGCACCGAAGACCAGAAGGAAGGAATGGCCGCATTCGCTGATAAACGACCGGCCGAATGGAAAAACCGCTGACCACACGTGGAGCTCGCGACATGCCCCTGAAATACCTGCCGGCGGTGATTGCCACAGCCGTTCTCCTGGCGCCCGGACCGGCGGCGGCGATCGATCTCAATCCGCTTTCGGCCATCAAAGGCGCCATCGAGGCTGCCGTTGAGGGCCGCAAAGCCGAGGACATCGCCAACGACACCCGCATCAAGGCGGAGATCACGGCCAACGTCATTGACAAGATGGGGACCGACGTCATCTCCATCAGCGCCGACGTCTACGAAGGCGACGTCATGCTGACCGGCGCCGTCGAGAAGGCCGGATTGAAGCTGCAGGCGGAGGCCCTGACCAAGAAGGTCGAGGGTGTTCGTAGGGTCTACAACGAAATCCTGGTGATTACGCCGCTCGATCAAAAGAAGGGTGCGGCGGAGGCCTTCGTCGACGACACGGTTATCGAGGGCAAGATCAACGCGCTGTTGCTGGACGCGACCGGTGTCAACGTCACCAATTTCCGCTGGCGCTCGGTTCAGGGAAGCGTTTTCCTGTTCGGCCGCGCGCTCTCAAAACCGGAGCTCGAAAAAGCAATCGGCGTCGTCCGGGATATCGAGAACGTAACCTCGGTGACCAGCCGCGTGAAGGTGGTGCCGAAAAGCTAGCCCATCGGGCCGTAACGGCCCGTCCCAGAGCATCGGGCCGCATTGGCCGGCCCCGTTACTGTCCGCCCAGTTTCTCCGCCTCTTCGGTTGAACGGAACTTGTGTTGGAGCGCGATCGACACCCCCTTCAGAAGCGGCAGGATGCCCAGGGTCGAAAGAACGACGACGGGCGTCCACAAGACGATGTGGACCCAGACCGCCGGCTCGAAGGTGAATTCCACGTACATGGCGAGGCCGACGACGATGGCGCCGAGGACCAGCAGCGCCGGGACCACGGGGCCATCACCCGTATCGTGGCCATGTAGCCCCAATCCACAGGCATCGCATCTGTCGGCGACCTTCAGATAACGCTCGAATACGCGTCCGGAACCGCAACGCGGACAACGGCCCTTGAGGCCGAGGCGGATGATTTCCCAGGTCGTTCGTTCGGGAAAGGTCGGGGGAGCGGACATCAACGTGCCCGCTTTCCCTCAGGTCAGCCCCTTAGCTGGCGACATACCCGAAGCTGCCCCACCAGTAGACGCAGCTGAACAGGAACAGCCAGACAACGTCGACGAAGTGCCAATACCAAGCGGCGGCCTCGAAGCCGACATGCTGTTCGGCCGTGAAATCACCTTTCATGACACGGTACAGGCAGACGATCAGGAACAGCGTACCGACAATGACGTGAAAGCCGTGGAACCCCGTGGCCAGGTAGAACGTCGACGAATAGATGCCGTCGGTGAAGCCGAAGGTCGCGACGGCGTATTCATAGCCCTGGGTGGCGGTGAAGATGAGGCCGAGGAGGATCGTCAGGACAAGGCCGATCGCCGTTTTCTTATGGTCGCCCTTGCGCAACGCATGGTGGGCGTAGGTCACGGTGGCGCCGGAGGTCAGCAGGATCAGCGTGTTGAGGAACGGCAGGCCCCAGGTCTCCAGCGGCACCACGCCTTCGGGCGGCCACACCGGCGAGGCGGCGCGGCTGATCATCGGCACGCTGGCGTTGAAGTAGGCCCAGAAGAAGGCGAAGAAGAACATCACCTCGGAAATGATGAACAGCACCATGCCGAAGCGCAGTCCGTGCTGCACCACCGACGTATGATCGACGCCGTTGTTGGCCTCGGCGATGACGTCCTTCCACCAGCCGTACATGGTGTAGAGAACGATGACCAGTCCGGCCAGGAATCCCCAGATCGGACCTTCCTGCATATACCAAATGCCGCCGACGGCCATGGTGAAGGCGCCTATGGAACCGACGAACGGCCACTTGCTCGGCTCGACCATATGGTAGGGATGAGATTTTTCCGCAGAAGCCATCAAAATTCTCCAACTCTCTCAAATCGTTAAATCTATCAACTCTCGCCCGGTTCGGGCTTATCCCGCGATCCGTCGGAAGTTTGTTCCCCATCGACCGCAGCCGTTTCCTCATCGGTCCTGTGGAAGGTGTAGGAAAGGGTGATGGTTTTCACTTCCTTCGTCCCCGGATCTTCGAAGATCTCGGGATCGACATAGAACTGCACCGGCATCGGCACCTCTTGCCCGGCCTCGAGCGACTGTTCGGTGAAGCAGAAGCAGTCGATCTTCGAGAAATAAGGCGCGGCCTTGAACGGCGTCACGTTGAAGGTGGCTGTCCCCGTGGTCGTCGTTGCCGACAGGTTGCGCGCCTCGTAGAAAGCGAGAACCTGTTCGCCGAGCCGCACCTCAACTTCCTTCTGTTGCGGCATGAACCGCCAGGGAAGCTTCGGATTGGTGTTGGCGTCGAAGCGCACCTTGATTGTACGCTCCGAAATGCTCGTCGATTGCGCCACGTTTTCCGTCTTCGGCGTACCGCCGTATCCGGTGACCTGGCAGAACAGGCGATAGAGGGGAACCGAGGCGAACGACAGCCCGACCATGCCGGCGACCACGACGGCAAGGCCCATGGCCATCCGTCCATTGCGGGTCCGCATGCGCTGCATCCGTCGGCTCCCCCGTTTCCGGCCTTATTCCGCCGGCGCCTTGCCGGACATGTCGGGGATGTCCTCGTGTGTATGGAACGGTGCCGGCGACGGCACGCTCCACTCGAGCGTCGTCGCCCCCTCGCCCCACGGGTTGGCTGCGGCTTTCTCACCAGCGGAGAACTGCCGCCACACGACGATGAAGAACAGCGCCGTGCCGATCACCGTGATGAACATGCCGAGCGAGCTGACGTAGTTCCAGCCGGCGTAGGCGTCCGGATAATCGGGAATACGCCGGGGCATGCCGGCAAAGCCGGAGAAGTGCTGCGGGAAGAACAGCACGTTGATGCCGATGACGAAGATCCAGAACTGCAGCTTGGAGAGCCCTTCCGGGTACATCTTGCCAATCATCTTCGGCGACCAGTAGAACCAGCCGGCGAACATGGCGAGGATCGCCGCCAGGCCCATGACGTAATGGAAGTGGGCGACGACGAAGTAGGTGTCGTGGAAGACCAGGTCGGCCGACGAGTTGGCGAGCGTCACACCGGTGACACCGCCGACCACGAACAGCCAAATGAATGCGATGGCGTAGAGCATCGGCACATCGAGCTTGATCGAACCGCCCCACATGGTCGCCAGCCAACTGAAGATCTTAACGCCGGTCGGCACCGCGATGACCATGGTTGCCGCCGTGAAGTAGGCCCGGGTGTCGACGTTGAGGCCGACCGTGTACATGTGGTGCGCCCAGACGACGAAGCCGACGACGCCGATCGCCGCCATGGCGTAAGCCATGCCGAGGTAACCGAAGACGGGCTTCTTCGAGAAGGTCGAGACCACCTGGCTGATGATGCCGAAGGCCGGAATGATGATGATGTAGACTTCCGGGTGGCCGAAGAACCAGAACAGGTGCTGCCACAGGATCGGGTCGCCGCCTTGCGCGACGTCGAAAAACGCGGTCCCGAAGTTGCGGTCGGTGAGCAGCATGGTCAGCGCGCCGGCCAGCACCGGCAGGGCCAGCAGAAGCAGGACCGCGGTAACCAGGATCGCCCACACAAAGAGCGGCATGCGGTGGATGGTCGTGCCCGGCGCGCGCATGTTGAAGATGGTGACGATGAAGTTGATGGCGCCGAGGATCGACGACGCGCCGGCCACGTGCAGGGCCAGGATGCCGAAGTCGACGGACGGCCCCGAATGGAAGTCGGCGTTCGACAGCGGCGGATAGACGGTCCAGCCGGTTCCCGGGCCCTCGCCGACGACGGCGGCCAGGATGAGCAGCACCAGGCCAGCGGCCAAGAGCCAGAAACTGATGTTGTTCATGCGCGGGAAGGCCATGTCGGGCGCGCCGATCATCAACGGTACGAACCAGTTGCCGAAACCGCCGATCATCGCCGGCATGACGACGAAGAACACCATGATGAAGCCGTGGGCCGTGACCAGCACGTTATAGAACTGGAAGTCATCGATGTACTGGATGCCCGGTTCCATGAGCTCGAGGCGGATGTACCAGGACATGGCGCCGCCGACGACAGCGGCGATCATCGCGACGATGAGGTAGAGCGTTCCGATGTCCTTGTGGTTGGTCGAATAGAGCCACCGCGTGATCCCATAGGGCGCGTGGTCATGATCGTCGTGGGCAGCTGCCGCTTCGTTGGACATGTTCAATCCCTCTGTGTCTTTGTTCGGTTAGCGCCACTGCCTCAACGGGCCGCGGCTTCCGCCTTGGCGATTTGCACGGGCTTGTCGGCGGCGTCGTTGCTGGCGTGTTCCTCCTTGAGCTTCTCGACCCAACCGGGGAATTCCTCCTTGGCGACCGCCTTGATGTGGATCGGCATGAAGCCGTGGTTGATGCCGCACAGTTCCGAACACATGCCGTAGTAATCGCCGGGCTGCTTGATGTTGACCCAGGTCTCGTTGACCCGGCCCGGCGTCGTGTCGAGCTTGATGGCCAGCGACGGCACGGCCCAGTTGTGAATGACATCGTTCGACGACAACAGCAATCGGACGTTGGTGTTGGCCGGCAGCACCACCGGATAGTCGACGCTCAGCAGGCGCGGCTGACCCTCGGTCAGCTCATCGTCGGGTATGATGATGCTGTCGAAGGTGAGATCATCGTGATCCGGGTATTCATAGGACCAGTACCATTGGTTGCCGATGACCTTGAGCGTCATCTCGGCGTCTTTCGTGTGGTCGGCGAAATAAAGCGCCTTCAACGACGGTACCGCGATGACCACCAGGATCAGGATCGGCACCGCCGTCCACAAGATCTCGAGGAGCGTGTTGTGGGTCGTCTTCGACGGCACCGGATTGGCCTTTTCGTTGAACTTGATGAGGATGTAGGCCAAGAGGCCGAGAACGAAGATGACGATGGCGATCTCGATGATGATCAGGAACAAATTGAGATCGTAAATCACCTCGGCAGACGGCGACATCGGGTCCTGAAACCAGACCTGCCAGGGCTTCGAACGGGCCACATAGTCGGCCTGCGCCGCGCCGGCGAACAGAACGGCAGGGGCCAGGGCCACAAAAAACAGCAATCGTTTCAGCATCTCACTCATCCAGCAGTGTTATGAAAAAGATCTGTCCATTTGACAAATATCAAGGAAAGAAAATCGAAAGCGTGCGCCAACGTTGCCTTTCTAATCGCGGTTGCGCATTGAGGCAAGTATCCAATCGCATACATTTACAATTTTTCTAAAGTGTTGATCCCCGCGTCGCGTCCCCGTCCGGCCTTCGCCTTTTGATAATTTGTACTTGCGCTTCATGTGGGGATTCGGTGTGCAAAATAACGCATTGCCATGACTTATTGCAATCACTGGCCGTCCGCCTTAATTAACCGCGACCATCGATCGACAGCGGAACCGGCGGCATGAAAAACTGGGTTTTGGGGGTCATCCTCGGCGCCATTGCGGTAATGGCCTATTTCTCATTCATGATCAAACTCTGGTAATACGCCCTGCCGTCATGATCGACATTCAGGACCTGACCCATCTGAACGCGGCGCTCAACGCCATCTCGGTGTGCTTCCTGCTGGCCGGGTTTTATTTCATCAAGTCCGGCGAGCGCGACAAGCACCGGTTCTGCATGCTGAGCGCCGTCGCCGTCTCAGCCCTGTTCCTTGTCTTCTACGTCATCTACAAGGCCAACTCCGGCTTCGCCAAGTTCGGCGGCGAAGGCGCCATCCGGCCCATCTATTTCACCATCCTGGCGATCCACGTCTTGGGTGCCATGTTGATCGTGCCCCTGGTGCCGATTACCCTTTACCGCGCGCTCAAGGGCCAGTTCGACCGGCATCGGAAGTTCGCCCGCTGGACCTGGCCGATCTGGGTTTTCGTCGGCATCTCCGGCGTTTTCGTCTATGTCATGGCCATACACGTCTATCCCCATGCCCCAGCCTGAGATCCAATCGACACTGCAACCGGCCCAGGCCCAGCGCTGGAACATGCTGGGCGGTTTCCAGGGCGCCCTCGCCTCGCCGGCGGCGCAGAAGGAGCTCTGGGGCTGGTGCGTTCTGGCACTGCTGTCGCTGGGACTGGCCGGGATTTTCGCGCTGCTGCTCGCCGTCTCGCGGGTGCCCAATGTGCAGGACGTGTTCCCGTGGCCCTTGCAGTTCTTCGAGAAGGGCCTCGTCATCCACGTCGTCTTTTCCTTCGTCGTCTGGTTCCTGAGCATTCTGGGCGCGCTCGGCACCATCGCCACCTACCGGGTTTCGGCCGGCGAGCCGAAATTGGCCGGGCTCGGGCCCGTTGCCGTCTGGGGCAGCCTGATCGCCTTTTTGCTGTTGTTCGTGCCGGGCTTCCTCGATCGCGGCGAACCCAGTCTCAACAACTACGTGCCGGTGATCATCGACCCGCTCTACTATGCGGGCCTCGTCGTCTTCTTCGTCAGTCTCCTCGTCGTCGCCGTCCGGCTGGCCGTCAACGTGGCGGCACGCACCGGGGCCTTCGAGCCGGTGGCACAGACGACGCTGTTGTCGGGCGGCGTGTTCCTGCTGTCGCTGATATGTTTCGCCATCGCCTACGGTGAGGTGGCCGGCGGCGAGGTCAACGGTGCCTATAACGAGGAGCTGTTCTGGGGCGGCGGCCACGTCATGCAGTTCCTCAACACCGGGCTGATGATGGCCGCCTGGTACGTCATCGGCGGCAACGCCATGGGGCGTCCCGTGGTCGACCCTAGGCTCTACCGCACGGCCGTATGGCTACTCTACATCGCGACGCCGGGGCTGGTCGCCATCTATTTCGTCGCCGAACCGATGGGTTTCGACGTGCGCGAGAGCTTCACCTGGATGCAGTACTGGATGGGCCCGCCGGTGCTGGTCATGGCCGGCGCCATGATCGTCACCTTGAGCCAGCACCGGGATACGGCCGGCGGCCTGCCGTGGCGCGATCCCGGTTTCGTCGCGCTCATCTTGTCGGCCCTGGTTTTCTTCTTCGGCGGATTCCTCGGCATCTTCGTCGACGGCGCCGACACCCGCACCCCGGCCCACTACCACGGCGTCATCGGCGGCGTGAACACGGCCTTCATGGGACTCTTCTTCGTTTTCTTCCTGCCGCTCCTCGACCGCGGTTTGCGGACCGGGCGCGCCATCCTCCTGTCCATCTGGTTCTACGCCGTCGGCCAGACCTTCCATTCGCTGGGCCTCTTTATGGCCGGCGGTTACGGGGCGCCGCGCAAGACCGCCGGCGCCGATCAGGGCATCGAGGAACTGGGCGCCGAGATCGGCCTCTACCTGATGGGGGTCGGCGCCGTCGTCGCCGTCGCCGGCGGCATCATGTTCATCTGGATCGTCGCCAAGGCGCTCGCCCGTCGCCGGGCGGTATCCTAAACCCGGCGCCGAGCCAAGTCGGAAAGACGCGTGACAACCGGGGTCCCGTGTCCGTATACAGGGCAAGCGTCGACATCGGGGAAATTAACTTAAGTCAATTAATCCTTATTGATGATGGTCAATAATGGCCACCGCTCCTTTTAGGTGATCGATTGCTGGAGACCGCCGTGCGACAGGAAACCGCCGACGACATGATCAAGGAAGCCGCCAAGGACGCCACCCAGGACGCCGAGAGCGCGACCGAACCGCAGCCGCGTTTCCGCTTGCAGGACTATGCCCTGATTCTGAAACCCAGGGTCATGTCGCTTGTCGTCTTCACCGCCTTCGTCGGTCTGTTGCTGGCGCCGGGCGCCATCGATCCCAAGACCGGTTTCATCGCCATCGTCTGCATCGCCCTCGGCGCCGGTGCCTCGGGCGCCATCAACATGTGGTACGACCAGGACATCGACGTCGTCATGCGCCGCACCATGAACCGGCCAATCCCGGCCGGCCGCATGAACCCCCGGGAAGTCCTGTTGTTCGGTGTGCTCCTGGCTGTGGGTTCCGTCGTCATCATGTACTGGCTGGTCAACGTGCCGGCCGCCGTGCTCCTCGCCATTACCATCCTCTATTACGTCTTCATCTACACCATGTGGCTGAAGCGCCGCACGCCGCAGAACATCGTCATCGGCGGCGCCGCCGGCGCCTTCCCGCCGATGATCGGCTGGACCGCCGTGACCGGCGACATCGGCCTCGGCTCGATCGCGCTGTTCGCCATCATCTTCCTGTGGACGCCGCCCCACTCCTGGGCCTTGGCCCTGTTCCGCCGCGGCGATTACGAGGCGGCCGGGGTGCCGATGATGCCCGTCGTCGCCGGCGAGCGTGAAACCAAGCGCCAGATCCTCGTCTACACGGCGCTCCTGGTGCCGGCGACCCTGGCGCCCGTGTTCATCGGCGTTTCCGGCGCGCTTTACGGGGTCGTCGCGACCATCCTCGGCGTCGAGTTCCTGCGCCGCTGCTGGCTTCTGTGGAAGGACGAGGGCGTGGGATCGGCCAAGTCGCTGTTTCTCTTTTCGATCCTTTATCTGTTCCTGATTTTTGTCGCCCTGATCATTGACCGGGCCTTTCTCATCCCCATTTTCTAGGGCCAACGCCACCAACGGGAGGTCATCACGGTGAGCCAAACCGCTTATCACCGCTTGGAAACGCGCATGCGCCGCATCGGCCTCGTCGGCGAAGCGGCCGCCGTCCTGCACTGGGACTGGTCGGCGATCATGCCGGTCGGCGGCGCCGACGCCCGGGCCGAACAGCTGGCCGAACTGAAAGCCATCAGCCACGGGCTGCTGACCGATACGGAAACCGGCGAGCTCATCGAAGCGGCGACGGAGGACTCCAGTCTCGACGACTGGCAGCGGGCCAACCTCGTTCTCATCCGGCGCAATTGGGTGAAGGCCAGCGCCGTTCCCGAGGACCTGGTCGTGGCCACCGCCAAGGCCTGCTCCGAATGCGAGACCGTGTGGCGGACGGCCAGGGCCGAAAAGGACTTCGCCCAGGTGCTGCCGTCCCTCGAAAAGGCCTTCGATCTGGTCATGGAGAGCGGCCGGGCCAAGGCCGAACGCCTCGGCCTCGACCTGCACGACGCGCTCTTGGACGACTATGAACCGGGCCTCAGGCTCGCCGTCATCGATCCCGTCTTCGACGACTTAGCAGGGTGGATTCCCGATTTTCTCGACGACGTGCTGGCCCGCCAATCGCAAGCGCCAGAACCGCTGGCCCTCGAAGGCCCCTTTCCGACGGCCATCCAGAAGCAGCTCGGCGAGACGCTGATGGCCGCCGTCGGCTTCGATTTCGAGGGCGGGCGCCTGGACGAGAGCCTGCATCCCTTCTGCGGCGGCACGCCCGACGACGTTCGCATCACCACGCGCTACGACGAGGCCGATTTCACGTCGGCGCTGATGGGCGTCCTGCACGAGACCGGCCACGCCATGTACGAGGCCGGCCTGCCCAAGGACTGGCGCCGGCAGTCGGTGGGCCATTCCCTAGGCATGAGCATCCACGAGAGCCAGTCGCTCCTGATCGAGATGCAGGTCTGCCGCTCACGGGACTTCTTCGAATACGCCGCGCCGATCATGCAGGACGCCTTCGGCGGTTCCGGGGCGGCCTGGTCGCCTGAGAATCTTTACAGGCTCGGCACCCGCGTCGAGCGCGGTTTCATCCGCGTCGAGGCCGACGAGGTCACCTACCCGGCCCACGTCATCCTGCGCCACCGTTTGGAGAAGGCCCTCGTTTCGGGCGATCTCAAACTCGCCGACCTGCCCGCCGCCTTCGACGACGCCATGGAGAACCTGCTTGCCATCCGCCCGTCCGACGCGGCCTTGGGCGTCCTCCAGGACATCCACTGGTACGCCGGCGTTTTCGGCTACTTCCCGACCTATACCCTGGGCGCCCTGACGGCGGCCCAGTTCTTCCAGACGGCGACGCAGGCCGATGCTGCCATCGTGCCCGGCATCCGCGGAGGCGACTTCCAGCCGCTGATCGGCTGGCTGCGCGAGAACATCCACGCCATGGGCTCGCGGGTATCGGCCGACGAACTGGTCGAGGCGGTCGCCGGCAAAGCCCTCGATCCGGAGGTGTTCAAGGGACATCTCAGGGAGCGGTATTGGGGTGGGGCCGGGTAAGGCGGCACGCCTTTTCTGTACTCCGCGCCGAACAACCAACGTAGTCTGATCTATTTCGCTTTGATTTTGGCTCGTCTATTGCTTTCTCGTGCTTCGGGAAATGCATTAAGAAAGGCTCCGGTCAGTCGCCTGACGTGCCGAGCCTGCCATACCGGGCCGACCACGATCAGACACAGTAAAGCGCCCAACAAGAACTCTGGGAACGAATCGCGGTAAGAAATAGAAAGCACCGCAGTCCCCACGCAAAGTCCGAAAGCCACGGCGTAAATAGTATACATGTAGTTCCTGTTCGATTGCCTAGCGAGCTCCTTGCCAAGGGGAGAATTGGCTTTGAACCAAGAACGATAAGCGTCAAGGTGTTCCGCACTGAGAACAAAAGATCTGCCGAACAGGCCATTCGGACTCACCAAGAAGTTCCCGTCATCCAAAATCTCGAGATAACCGCCGTGTTCTAGCTTGGCACGGAGTTTTTCCTGTCGGTTCATGGCTATTCTTATCGGTTTTCGTTGTTAGGATAACCGACAATAAATCAACCTGAGACCGTTAAAGCAACCGGCACTAAGCACGAAACACTGACATGCGAGATCACAAAATCCGACGCGACAAAGACCCTTTAGGGGCTGCGATTATGCGACTTGGGCCCGCCCGCGTTTATCTGGGTCCCTTTATCGGCTAACGCGCGCCGCACCGGTTTATCGCGCATCACACCAGACCGGGAATCCCCCGCCCGCCTATCCCGCCTGCCCCGCGGCCTTGAAGCCTTCGATCACCTTCTTCGCCGTGCGCATCGCCTTCATCGCGTCTTTCGAACGGACCGCGACCGTCGTCTTGAGGTCGGTGACACCGCCGGAGGCGGCGGCCGTCATCAGGGCCGCCATGACGTCGGTTTCGCTCTTTCCCTTGCCGCCTTCGATGATGACCAGGAAATCGTAATCGCCGAACGTGACGAAGTAGTCGAGGAGTTTTCCGCCGACGGCCTTGGCCAACTCAGCCACGGCCTCGGCCCGGTCCTCGGGTTTTCTGATCATTCCCCGCATGGCTTCGCGCGGATAACGGCCTTGGGTGATGTAAATGGTCATTTGCTTTCTCCCTCGAAATGGGGCGCGACGGTACACGCGGCAGAACGCCTAACGTGTCCGGGTGATCGCGCCCGATCGGCCGGACGATCTTTTTTCAGTCTATTTTATGTCAATTACCCAGACAGCAGGTCACAAATCAGGTAGACCGACACAAGAACAACCAACAACAGGCCGCAGCCATGCGATCTGGTTTCGTCCGTAAATTCGTCACCGGCTTCGCCTTATCCGTCTTGGTCGGGGTCGGGGTCGTCGTCGGCTCGGTCCCGCAAGAATACGGCGCCCGGGCGGCGGAGTTTGTCCCTCCTTTCATCGACACCCACTTCCACGCCCATCCGCACCTGCAAAAACGCGGGTCCGTCTCCTTCGACGTGGCGACGGCGGCTAAAAACGCGCTCACGGCGTTGGACGCGGGCGGTATCCGGCGCGCCGTCGTCCTGCCGCCGCCCTTCAATCCCGACAATCCCCACGCCTACGACTACAAGGAAATGAGACGCTTGGTCGCCTTGGCGCCGGACCGCCTCGCCTTCATGGCCGGCGGCGGTTCGCTCAACCGGGTCATCCACGCGACGCCGGCGAACAAGGTCCTGCCATCGGTGCGCCGGCTGTTCGAGACCGAGGCGCGGGCCATCCTCGGGGCCGGCGCCGTCGGTTTCGGCGAGATGACGGCCATGCATCTGTCGTTCCGCGACGGCCATCCGTTCCTGGAGACGGCGCCCGACCATCCCCTGTTCCTCTTGCTCGCCGACATCGCCGCCGAGGCCGGCGTGCCCATCGACCTGCACATGGAAGCGGTCGTCACCGACCGGCCGATACCGAAGCGCGCCGCGCGCCGCAGTTCTCTCAACCCGCCCGGGCTGATCGCCAATATCGCCGCCCTCGAACGGCTGCTGGCGCACAACCGAGGCGCCAAGATCATCTGGGCCCACGCCGGCTGGGACAACACGGGCGAGCGCACGCCGGAACTGATGCGCCCCCTGCTCGTCCGCCATGCGAACCTGTTCATGGCCTTCAAGCTCCGCTACCCGGTCGACCGGCCGGAGCGTTTGCGCCGCGACCCGGCCAACCCCATGGCCGCCGACGGCGGCATCAAGCCGGCCTGGCTGGACCTGATCCGAGACTTCCCGGAGCGCTTCGTCATCGGCAGCGACACCCATGTCTTCGTCAAGCCCAAGGGCTGGCGGGACGGCATCGAGCGGGTCACCGATCTCGTGAGCCGCTTGCCGCCCGACCTGGCCCAAGCCGTCGGGCGGGAGAATGCGGAAAGGCTGTTCAGGCTGCCTTGACCCGGACCGGGCCGGCCGTTTCCCCGCAATCGGAGCAAAACCACGGTATTCAACGATTGCGTTTTGTGCCAACCTCCGGTCAAATTATTACAAATTTGTGACATACACGGCTATGATCGGCCATCGCTTGGCCACCGAAACTGGGGAGGAAACGACCGATGCAGAATCCTTTGAGCGTCATCACCACCTACAAGGGCAAGAACGTCCATATGGTGCCGAAGGCGGCAACAGTCGCCGAAGCGGCCGAACAGATGTTCGAGAACAAGGTCGACGCCCTGTTGGTCGGTGAGGGCGACAACATCGAGGGGATCTTTTCCGAGCGCGATGTGGTGACGCGGGTCGTCTTCAAGGGGCTCGACCCCAAAGAGACCCCGGTTTCCGACGTGATGACCAAGGACCCCCACACCGTGTCGCCGAAGACGACCATCGACGAGGCCATGCAGGTCGTGACGGAGCGCCACATCCGCCACCTGCCTCTGGTCGATAACGGTAAGCTGGCCGGGATGATCTCGAGCGGTGACCTCACCGCCTGGGTGGCCAGCGCCCAGGCTGAGGAGGTCGGCACCCTGAAGACGCAGCTGGACGCCGTCGCGGCGCGCAATCAGGGACTGATCTACGCGATGATCGGCCTGATCGTCGTCGTCGTTATCGGGATCATCGTTAACTAGGCGGCGGCAGAGGCCGATCGAACCGCGTTGCCGGAAGGATCTGCCGGCGACGCCCCTCTCTCCCGTCCTTGCCGCGCCCGGGCGGCGGGCGTATAGGTGGGAAAAGCGGGGATGTGAACCGTCCCCGGCCGTTTACCCGAGAGAGGACCGCGCTCCATGAAATACGTCAGCACCCGTGACCAGGCGCCGAAGCTTGCCTTCGACGAGGTGCTGCTGACCGGACTGGCGCGCGACGGCGGTCTCTATGTGCCGGAGGTCTGGCCCCAGTTCTCGGCGGCCGATATCGCCGCGTTGAAAGATCTCTCCTATGCGGAAACGGCGATGCGGGTCATCCGCCCTTTCGTCGAGGGCAGCCTGACCGATGCCGAGCTGGAGGCCATTGTCGCCGACGCCTACTCCCATTTCGACCACCCGGACGTGGCGCCCGTGAAGGAACTCGGCGACAACGAATACATCATGGAGCTTTTCCACGGGCCGACGCTGGCCTTCAAGGACCAGGCCATGCAGTTCCTGGGGCCGCTCTTCGATTTCGTGCTCAAGCGCTCCGGCAAACGCGTCACCATCGTCGGCGCCACCTCGGGCGACACCGGTTCCGCCGCCATCGAAGCCTGCCGTGACCGCGACGCCATCGACATCTTCATCCTCTACCCGAACGGCCGGGTCTCCGACGTGCAACGCCGCCAGATGACGACGGTAGCCTCATCGAACGTGCACTGCATCGCGCTGGAAGGGACGTTCGACGACTGCCAGAGCCTGGTGAAGGGGCTTTTCAACGACATCGCGTTCCGCGACCGCTGGCAGCTCTCGGCCGTCAATTCCATCAACTGGGCCCGCATCGTGGCGCAGATCGTCTATTACTTCTGGGCCGCCGTGAAGGTCGGCGCGCCGAAGCGGCCGGTGTCCTTTGCCGTGCCGACCGGCAACTTCGGCAACGTCTTCGCCGGTTACGCGGCCCGCAAGATGGGACTCGGTATCGACCAGCTCGTCGTCGGTTCCAACCGCAACGACATCCTGACCCGTTTTTTCGAGACCGGCGCCATGAAGATGGAAGGCGTGGTGCCGACCATCAGCCCCAGCATGGACATCCAGATCTCGTCCAACTTCGAACGCCTTTTGCACGATATCCTCGACGGCGACGGCGCCTGGGTGCGGAGCCTGATGGAGGACTTCCAGGCTTCTGGCCAGTTCTCCATCGCCGAGGACCTGCTCCGCGACCTGACGGGGGTCTTCTCGGGCGCGCGGTTCGACGACGATCAGACCCGCGCTGTCATCGGTGAGCTCTACCGCGGGACCGGCGAGTTGATCGATCCCCATTCGGCTGTCGGCATCGCCGCCGGGCGGGCCCGGCGCCGCGATCCGTCAGTGCCGATGATCGCGCTCGCCACGGCCCATCCAGCCAAGTTCCCGGACGCGGTGAAAGCGGCGGCCGGGGTCGAGCCGGGCCTGCCGGACCACATGGTCGACCTTTACGAGCGTGATGAACGTTTCCGGGTCCTGGCCAACGACCAGGGTTCGGTCGCGGCCTTCATCGCCCAGACCCTCGAGGGCGAGACCGCCGGGAGCCTCGCTTCATGACCGCCGAGGTGACGACGCTCGGCAACGGCCTGCGCATCGTCAGCGATTACATGGCTTCGGTCGAGACGGTCTCCGTCGGCGCCTGGGTCGACGCCGGGACCCGGGACGAACACCCGGACATCAACGGCATCTCGCACCTGCTCGAACACATGGCCTTCAAGGACACGCGGCGGCGCTCGGCTTACGGTATTGCGGCCGAGATCGAGGCGGTCGGCGGCCACCTCAACGCCTATACGTCACGCGAGCAGGCCGCCTATTACGCCAAGGTCCTCAAGGAGGACGTCGGCCTTGCGGTCGATCTGATTGGCGACATCCTGCAGCATTCGACCATGGAAGCGGAGGAACTCGACCGCGAGCGCGCCGTCATCATCCAGGAAATCCATCAGGCCAACGACACGCCGGACGACATCGTCTTCGACCATTTCCAGGAGACCGCCTACCCGGACCAGGCCATGGGCCGGCCGGTCCTCGGTTCCGCCGACCTGGTCCGGCGCATCGAGCGCTCGGTCCTGCTCGACTACATGGCGGCGCATTATTCGGCGCCGCGCATGGTCGTCGCCGCGGCCGGCAAGATCGATCACGACGAACTGGTGCACATGGTCGAGGGCACCTTCACCGAATTGCCGGAACACCGGGAACCGAACCGCGAGGACGCCGATTACCGGGGCGGCTTTCATATTGTTGAGCGCGATCTGGAACAGGTGCATCTGATCCTCGGCACCCAGGGGATTTCCTACCTGGATGACGGCTTCTATGCGGCATCCGTCTTCTCGACGCTGTTCGGCGGTGGCATGTCGTCCCGGCTGTTCCAGGAGATCCGAGAGAAACGCGGCCTCGTTTACGCTATCTATTCGTTCCTGTCGTGCTACACGGACGGCGGCCTGGTCGGAATCTATGCCGGCACCGGGCGCTCGGAGGCAGGAAACCTGGTGCCGCTGATCGTCGAGGAAATAGACAAGGCCCGGGACGGTATAGACGACGAAGAGATCGACCGCTCACGCTCGCAGTTGAAGGCCAGTATCCTGATGTCGCTGGAAAGCACGTCGTCGCGCTGTGAACAGCTGGCCCGCCAGATATCGCTCTTCGGCCGGCCGATTCCGGCCGACGAGACGGTCGGCAAGATCGACGCCGTTGACGGAACCGCCATCCAAGCCATCGCCGAGCGCCTGTTCGCCGGCCCGACGACTCAGGTGGCGGTTGGCCCGGCCAGCGGTGTCGAACGAGTCGAGGCGATCTAACCGGCGGCCGCTCCACAGCCACTTCAGATTTCCCTTCTTGTCGGTACGGTCATTCGGTTAGGAATCGAGGATGGTTCCGATTTCACTTCGCGCCCTGTTGTTGCTCCTGATCCTTACCGCCGGTTCGCTTTCGGCGCATGCCGTGCGCGGCGATGATCAGACCGTTCGCATCGGTGTGCTGGCTTTCCGCGGCACCGAGCACGTCATCCGCTCGTGGACGCCGACGGCCGAATACCTCAGTGAACAGATCCCCGGTAGGCGCTTCGAGGTGCTACCGCTGCCCCTGAAGGCTCTCGAACAGGCGACGCAAAAGGGCGAGATCGACTATGTCTTTTCGAACCCGGGCCAGTACGTCATCCTCGAAGCGAAATACGGGATCAGCCGCATCGCCACCCTGAAGAAGGCGTTTTCCAGCGGCGTGAGAAACATGTTCGGCGCCGTCATCTTCACCCATTCCGACCGCGATGACATCCGCTCGCTCAAGGATTTCGAAGGCAAGTCATTCGGGGCCGTATCCCGGAGTGCCTTCGGCGGGTTCCAGATGGCTTGGCGCGAGCTCAAGGCCGCCGGCATCGATCCCTTCAAGACGTTGTCCCGCGTCGACTTCATGGGTTTCCCGCAGGACGCCATCGTGCTCGCCGTGCGCGACGGTAGGATCGATGCCGGTACCGTGCGCACCGATGTCATCGAGACCATGGCCGACGAAGGCCTGGTCAAGCGGGACGACTTCCGCATTCTCAACGCCAAGGACGAGCCCGGCCTGCGCGTCGCGTTGAGCACGCGGCTCTATCCGGAATGGCCGCTCGCCAAGATGCCGCACGTATCGCCGGAGCTATCCGAGAAGATCGCCATCGCACTCCTCACGCTCGGCCCCTACAGCGCGCCCATGCTGGCCGCCGGCTATTCGGGCTGGACCGTGCCGCTCGACTACCAGCCGGTACACGAGTTGTTCCGCGATCTCGAGATCGGGCCCTATGCCCGCGAACCGATCGGTCTTATGGACATACTGACCACCCATTGGGAATGGGTGCTGTTCGCCTGCGTGTTGCTGGTCCTGATCCTGCTGCACGGCATCCGCACCGAACATCTGGTGCAAAGCCGGACCCGGGAGTTGTCCGCCGTCAACCGGGAACTCGAACGCCAGATCGCCGAACGGCGCCAGGCCGAGGAACTGGTCTGTCAGCATGAGGCGGAACTGGCGCACGTGTCTCGGATCAGCGTCATCGGCGAGATGACGTCGGGCTTGGCGCACGAACTGCGCCAGCCGCTGGCCGCCATCCGCAATTATGCCGACGGTGGCATCCGGCGCCTGGAACGGCGGAACGGCGGTACCGATGACCTTAGGGACGCTCTCGCCCGGATCACCGAGCAGGCGGGGCGCGCCGGCCAGATCATCGCCCGGGTCCGCGGCTACATGCGAAAGCGCGAACCCAGGCGCGAACCGGTCGACCTCAACGCGGCCGCCGGGGAAGCGGCGGCCTTCCTCGAATACGATGCCCGTCGCGCCGACGTATCCATGATCCTCGACCTGGCCAAGGCGCTGCCGCTGGTATCGGGCGACCTCATCGAACTGGAACAGCTGATCATCAACCTGGCCCGCAACGCCATCGACGCCATGACCGGCAAAGCGGGCGCCCGCGACCTGACCATCGCCACCGCCGCCGATGACGGCCTGGTCACGGTCAGCGTCACCGATACCGGGCCCGGTTTGCCGGCCGATGAGCTCGACGCCATGTGGGAGCCGTTCCGGACGACAAAACCGGAAGGCCTCGGCCTCGGCCTCGCCATTTGCCGCTCCATCGCCGAGGCCCACGGCGGTAGGATCGGAGCGCGGCCCGCCGACGCCGGCGGCCTCAGTGTTACCGTCGAATTCCCGGCCGATGAGGGGACACCGCGAGATGATCCGTAAACCCGAGGTCTTTGTCATCGACGACGATGAAGCGGTCCGCCAATCGCTTTGCTGGCTGATGGAATCGGCCGACCATCCCGCGATCGGCTTCGTCCGGGCCGACGAGTTCCTGGCCAACCTGCCCGAAGGCGGCAGCGGATGCGTCGTCACCGATGTCCGCATGCCGGGGATGACGGGCCTCGAACTGCTCGAAACCCTGGCCGCCAGGGGAACCCATTTTCCCGTGGTCGTCATCACCGCGCACGGCGACGTTCAGATGGCCGTCGAGGCGATGAAGCTGGGCGCCATCGATTTCGTCGAAAAACCGTTCGAGGACAATGAACTGCTCGACGTCGTCGAACGCGCACTCGTCGAGAGCGAAAGGCGCTTGCAGGTCTTGTCCCACGACGCCGAGCTACGCGGACGTTTCGGGACCCTGTCGCCCCGCGAGCGCCAGGTCCTCGACATGATCCTCATTGGCCGGCCGAATCGCCGCGTCGCCCAGGAACTCGGCATCAGCGAGAAAACGGTCGAAGCCCATCGCGCCCATATCATGGAAAAGACCGGCGCCACCTCCTTCGCCGACCTGGTCACCAAGGCGGTGCAGACGGAGTATTCGACGGAAAACCAGAGCAATCCGCCCGAAAAATAAACCCAACCGACTTAGGGGATTCCCCAATATTCACAGGCACAGCGCCGTTGTATAGGTGAGGGAGGCTCAACCATCGTCAGGGCGATGGGCCATATGGGATTTAGTGAATACGGGAGGAGATCATGCGTTCATTGGGATTGGTTTTCGCTTCATTGGCGGCCCTTGTACTGTTGGCGACCAACGTTACGGTGGCCGACGCCGGCGAGCGGTATTCCAAGCAGAAAGTCGTCTACCACATCAATTACCCGGGCGGTAAGGATGACAAGGCGTACAGGGGCGCCATGCGCAACATCCAGAACCACATCAATGCCGTCGGCGCCGACAACCTCGACCTCAAGGTCGTCGTCCACGGCAACGGCATCGGCCTGCTGCAAACGGCGGCCAGCCAGGGCAAGGCGCAGACGGCCGTCGCCAATCTGAAAAGCCAGGACGTCAAGTTCCAGGTATGCGCCAACACGTTGAAGGGTCGCAAGATCGGTACCGATACGCTTTACGAAGTCTTCGACGAAGATATCGTTCCCTCTGGCGTTGCCGAACTCGCCCACCTTCAGGCTCAGGGTTATACCTACATCAAGCCCTGATCCCATTCTCTGCTGGTAAGAATGACGTGAAGTGGCGATCAAGCGATCAACCCCGCTCCCCCGGGCGGGGTTGATCGTTTTTTATGCCCGAATTATGCCGCCTTGAAGTCGTCCAACTCCCCTTTCCGCACCATCGGAAACCGATGGAATTCGGTTCACGGGATCAGCACGGTGGCGCCCAGCGTGGTTCCGCTCTCGATCGCTTCGTGCGCCTTGACCGCGTCCTTCAGCGCGTATTCGTAGTTGATATTGGCATCGAGGATGCCGTCGCCGATGGCCTTGAACAGGTCTCGGGCCGTCCATTCCAGATCCTCGCGCTTGGCCACGTAGTGCATTATCGCCGGCCGCGTGATGAACAGTGACCCGCGGCGTCCCAGATCCTGGATGATGTCGACCGGGTCGGGCGGGCCGGAGACGTGGCCGTAGGCGGCGCAGACGCCCATCGGGCGCAGGCTGTCGAGCGAATCCTGCAGGGTGTCCTTGCCGATCGCCTCGTAGACCACGGCCGCACCCTCGCCGTCCGAAACCTCGCGGACCCTGTCGACGAAACTCTCCTTGGAACGGACGACGGGATAATGGCAGCCGGCGGCGCGGGCCGCCTCGGCCTTTTCCTCGGTACTCACCGTGCCGACGATGGTGGCGCCGAGCGCCTTCGCCCACTGGCAGAGGATCAGCCCCATGCCGCCGGCCGCCGCATGGACGAGGATGACGTCTCCCGGTTTCACCTCGTAGGTCCGGTGCAGCAGATAGTGGGCCGTCATGCCTTTCATCAAGAGCGCCGCGACCTGGCGGTCGTCGAGGCCGTCGGGCAGATGCAGGAGCTTGTCGGCCGGATAGTTGCGGACTTCCGAGTAGCTGCCGAGCGGCGGAATGCCGTAGGCGACCCGGTCGCCTACCTGGAAATCACTGACGCCGTCGCCGACCCCTTCGACGATGCCGACCCCTTCGAAACCGATGACCACCGGACAGGGCGGCACTGGCCAGGGATGGGAAATACCGCCGCGATGGTAGGTATCGGCGAAATTGACGCCGACCGCCGTATGCCGCATGCGGACCTCGCCCGGCGCCGGATCCGGCACGTCCCATTCCTGCCATTGCATGGCGCTGGGCGGGCCCAGCTCGTGGATGACTTGTGCTTTCGCCATGTTTCCCTCCCTCAGAGCGGACCTAAGCGGCGCGGTGTTCGGCGACCTGGCTGACGATGGCAGTGTAGTTGGTGACACCCTGGGCGCCGCTGACCAGGTACTTCTCGTCGAAGATCATGGCCGGCACACCGCTGATCCCCCGCGACATCCAAAAGGTCTCCTCTTCCCGGACCGCATCGGCGAATTCGCCGGCCGCCAGCACGGCTGTTGCTTCGTCGCCGTCGAGACCGATCTCGCCGGCGACCGCCGCCAGTATTTCGGGGTCGTCGATATTCTTGCGATGGGTAAAAAAGGCGCCGAAGAGAGCCATCTTGAGATCGTGTTGGCGCCCCTGCATCCCGGCCCACTGCAACAGCTGGTGGGCCCGGAAGGTGTTGTACATGCGCATGTCTTCGGCGTAGTTGAAGGCAAAGCCCAGTTCCGCGCCCATGGCCGTCAGTTTCGCCCGGGCCTTGACGGAATCCTCTCGCGTGGTGCCGTATTTGGCCGCGAGATGGGCCCGCAGGTTCTCGCCTTCCTCGGCCATCCGCGGGTTGAGCTCGAAGGGATGCCAGTGGACATCGGCCGCGATGCCCGTCTCGGCCAGCGCATTTTCCAGCTGTTTGTAGCCGATGATGCACCAGGGGCAGACGACGTCGGAAACGATGTCGATGCGGAGGCCCTTCTTTTCCTCGATTGTAATATCTGGGTTCATGCCATCCATCCTCAATCCTTGAACCGCGCCGCATTGGCCGCGGCGGCGGCGTCGATATCGCCCTTGCCGAAGGCCGACGGGCGCGGTTCCGGCAGTTGCAGGGCGGCCTGCGCCTTCGGTCGGGCGTCGATGCGCTCGAACCAATCGTTCAAATGGTCCAGCCCGTCGACGGAGACCGTCGCCCAGAAATAGGACCGGGCCCAGGGATAGGTCGCCATGTCGGCGATGGAATAGTCATCGCCGACCAGCCATTGGCGGCCCTCGAGCCGTGTGTTCAGGACCTCGAGCAGCCGGTGGCTCTCGTCGACGTAACGCTTGATGGCGTAAGGCACGTCATCGCCGTTCGGTTTGGCGATGCGCTGGAAGAACATGGCCTGGCCCATCATCGGGCCGACGCCGGCCATCTGGAACATCAGCCACTGCAGTGTTTCCGATTTGAGCTTGGGGTCGTCTGACAGGAACTTCCCGTACTTCTCGGCCAGGTACCAGAGGATGGCGCCCGACTCGAAAACGGTAAAATCGTCGTTGCCGTGGTCGACGATGGTCGGGATGCGGCCGTTGGGATTGAGCTTCAGGTATTCCGGCGCCTTTTGTTCCTTCTTCGAGAAGCTGATCGCCGTCATCTCATAGTCGATCTCACCCTCGTGCAGGAAGATCAACGGCTTCCAGCCGTTCATGGTGTTCGCGGTATAGAGGTGGATGTCGGGCCGCGGCATGGCAGTGTTCCTTTGATCTTCGAGTTTCGCCGGTCGGAATGGGCTTGTTGCGCTAAGAGGATAGGTTTAAAGTTACAAAAAACAACTAGTATACTTTTAGTAACCTAGTTAGGCGGAAACCAATTCGATGAAGGCGCGGATCGAGGAGACCAAACGGGGCCCGAAGAAGGTGCACGACGCCTGCGCCCAGCCCTGCGCCATCGAACGCGGCATGCGCATACTCGGCGGCAAGTGGACCGGTTCCATTCTGTGGCACCTGCAGGACGAGCCGGTGCGCTTCAACGATCTCGCGCGGCTGGTCGGCGGCGCCAGCAAGAAGATGATCGCCGAAAGGCTCCGCCAACTGGAGGACCAGGGCCTGGTCGAACGCCGGGTCCTCGATACGTCGCCGATCGCTGTCGAATACAGCCTGACCGAATTCGGCGCGACGGCGCTCGGGTTCCTCGATCAACTGCGCTTATGGTCGGAGGGCCTTCCCAAGGCCCTGTCCGACAGCGTCGTCGCCAATGACTGAGGCCTTGGCGCGTCTCAAACCGGCGCCCCTGCCGGCCATCCACCCGGTACCGGAGTATTTGGCCGACGAAGCGTTGACGGCCGTCTACACGGACACCAAGTCGGTGCTACAGGTTCCCTGGATGGGCGTGGTGACCATGGCCTTCGCCCACTACCCCACCTTCTTTCAGGCCTTGTGGGGCGGGCTCAGGGAACTCTCCGGCAGCCGTGAGTTCGTCGAGGCCTGCCGCGAATTGCGAGCCGTCGCCGAAGCGGCGGCATCAGGGCTTTCGCCCGAACCTGTCAGCGGTCCCCTGAGAGAGATCGGATACGCGGAACGGGAAATCGAGGAGATCCGCGGCCTCAACGAGATCTTCTCCCACGGGAACATGCCCTACCTCCTGATCGCGACCGCCGCCCGCCTGCTTCTGGAAGGTCACGACTTGGGTGAGCGAACAGCGGTGACGCCCTACGAGGGACGCCATGGACCGTCTTCCGACAATCGCCTACTGCTGATGGAGGCCCATCACGTCGATGGACCGGCGGCCGCCGTCTACACGTCGATCAAATCGACACTCGGCCTGCCTTTCGTCAACACCGATTACCGGGCCTTCGCCCGCTGGCCCAGTTATCTCTCTATCGCTTGGCAAGGGCTTTCGGAAGTGGTGCCGACGGCCGCCTATGAGACCCAGGTCGCAGCGGTCCACGACTTCGCCGTCGAGAGGATGCTCCGGCTTCCCAATCCGGGAGCGGTGACTCCCGGTCAGCTTCAGCACGCAGCCGTAAATGATGCGCCGCTGACCGAAATCCGTGACGTCGTCCGCCTCTTCCAATGGCTGCTGCCGGGGTTGGTTACCAACGTCGCGTTCTTCCGCGCCCAACTGATCTGAACCGTTGACGCGGTCGGACCGGCCGAACATCCTCAGATGAGACGCGATAGCTAGTTTGAGGCGCGGGTTCGATACTCTAGGCGATCGTCCGTCCGCCGTCGGAATAGGTGACCCGCAGGTTCAGCGACCCCTCGTTCAGCAACCATGGGCGCACGCGGCAGGACCGGGCGCCGCTCTGGTGCATGGGGTCGGCGGAGGCGATTTCCCTGGCCGCTTCCGGCGATGCGGCCCGCACGATCACCATGCCCTCGCCGCTCCACACCTGTTCGTCGTCGTCGGCGAACGGCCCGGCGGCGAACAGAACGCCGTCTTCCTCCAGTTTCTTTTGGTACGCAAGGTGCGGGCCCATGTTCTCGAGCACCGGGCCGAGACCGTTCGTCGGCGTCGTAAAGATGGCGTACAACTGCATCCCGAGCACGCCCTCGGACCGGACCTTCGCCACCTTTTCTTGCCACGGAATTCTCGGTTCTGTCATCGGACTCGCCTTCCAAAAAAGTCGCATTACCCGCACGGGTTATAATTTATATCGAAATTTTTTCGAAATAGGTAGAATAATCGAATATCATTGACAGCAGCGGATTTTCGGATTTTTATCCTTGCCGATCCACTCAATGAAGGCGAGCGCGTCATGCGATTAGTATCCTTTCAACGCGATAACGAAAACCGTGTCGGACTGCGTCAAGGCGATGAGGTCATCGATCTGTCGGTGGCGGCGCCGGACCTGCCGGGCAGCCTTCTCGGGTTGTTGCAGGGTGGTCCCAATGCCCTGGCCCGGGCCGCCGCGTCGGCCGATGGGGCCGCCGGCGACGCACGCCTGGCGGTCGATACCCTGACCTATCTGCCGCTGATCCCGCGACCGCCGAAAATCATCTGCGTCGGCCGCAATTACGCCGCGCACGCGGCGGAAGGCGGTGCCGAGACCCCCACCTACCCTGAAATCTTTTACCGCGGCGCAACGTCCCTGGTCGCCCACGGTCAGCCGATCCGCCGCCCGGCCTGCTCCGATAAACTCGACTACGAGGCCGAAGTCGCCGTCATCATCGGCAAGCGTGCGCGCCATGTGTCCGAGGGTGATGCGCTGGGGGTCGTCGCCGGTTATACGTTGTTCAATGAAGCGACGGTCCGCGATTACCAACGCAAGAGTTCGCAGTGGACGATCGGCAAGAACTTCGACGACACCGGCGCCTTCGGGCCCGAGTTGGTGAGCGACGATGAGCTGCCGCCCGGCGCCCACGGCCTCAGCATCCAGTCCCGTCTTAACGGCACCGTGATGCAAGACGCCAACACCGAGGACTTGGTGTTTCCCATCGCCCGGCTGATCGCCATCCTGACCGAATGCATGACCCTGGAGCCCGGCGACGTCATCGTTACCGGGACGCCCTCCGGGGTCGGCTATGCGCGGACACCACCCGTGTTCATGCGCGACGGCGACGTCTGTGAGGTCGAGGTCGAGGGCATCGGCGTCTTGCGCAACCCCGTCAAAGACGAGGAAATCGCGTGATGAGCGACGTCGTTGCCGTGGCGCGAAAAGAGGTTGCCGATCTTCGCAAGCGGATCACTACGCTCGATGACGACAGCCTTGACCTGATTATCCGGCAAGCGCGCTCGCATCACATGTGGCAGGATCGCCCGGTGAGCGACGAACAACTGCGCGAGATCTACGAAATCACCAAATGCGCACCGACCGCGTTCAACAGCAACCCGCTCAGAATCCTCTTCGTTCGCTCCCCCGAAGCCAAGGCGCGATTGGCGCCGGCCCTGGCACCGACCAATGTGCCGAAGATGGAAAGTGCGCCGGTATCCGCTATCCTCGCTTACGACACGGCCTTTTACGAACACTTCGCGAAACTCCACCCACATAAGGCGGAAGTGGCCGACAAGTTCCGCAACGATGCCGCCAAGGCCGAGGAATCGGCGTTCCGCAACAGTTCCATCCAGGGCGCATTCTTCATCATCGCGGTCCGCGCCATCGGGCTCGACGCCGGACCGATGTCGGGTTTCAACAACGCCATTGTCGATCGGGAGTTCTTCGAGGGAACGTCGTTAAAATCGAACTTTCTCTGCAACATCGGCTACGCCGACGAAAATGGCCTGTTCCAGCGCTTGCCGCGTTTCGATTTCGAAGAGATTTGTCAGATCCTGTGAACCCGGCCGGGCCTACTCGGCAGCGAAATCGAAGTCCGATTCCAAAATGATGTCGCCGGTCCGCCGATAGTGTTCGTGCAAGACCTCGACGGCTCGATCCGCGTCGCCGTCAATGGCCGCGTCCATGATCGTCCGATGTTCCTGCATGGGATCGCGGTCGGGGTAGCTCTCCGATGAAAGCCGCCGGTAGCGGTCGGCTTGGTCGTTCAATTGCTCGCAAAAGCCGAGCAACCACCGCGAGCCGCAGGCGGATATCAGCGCCATGTGAAAGGCCCGATGCAGGTCGTCCCATTCCGGGTTTCGCTCGAACGCCCCTTCCTTGGTCGAGCGCGGTACCCGTGACAGGCGGTGAAAAGCCAGCACCAGGTTTTCCTCCCATTGAGTGCCGCCGTTTTCGATGGATTTGCGGAGCGCCGTTTCCTCCAGCCAGCACCGCGTATCGATCAGTTCGCGAAGGTCGTCTTTACTGACCGTCGCCACACGAAAACCGCGCTGCTCCTCGCGGGTGACGAATCCGTCGACGGAGAGCCGGTTTAGGGCCTCGCGAATGGGACTGTTACCGGCTTGGTAGCGGTCGCGCAGAAATTCGGCACGAAGTTTCTCACCGGGCCGCAGCTTGCCGGAAAGGATATCGGAGCGAATTTGACCGTAGATCGAGGTCGCGAGCGTTGCGCCGCCGGCACCGTTCCTGTCGTTCTCGATGGGTGAAGTTCCGCTCTCGGCCATTAGGTGTCGGTCCTCTTGCCCCCGTTATGCCTTCGATACCCTCAAGGGATCGTGGCAGGCAAGGCAATTATATACCTTATTCCATATTATCGCTATTTTTTAAAAAATATCGAAATTACTTGGCCTACCCCCATAATTTTGATAATTTGGCTCGCAACGAAGGTTCCCGTCCTGTGTCGCCCCTGAGGTGCGAACCCGGTCCGGGAGCCGCCAGAAAAGACCGCGTTGCAGAACAGGGGACTGAAACGATGTTGTATCAGCGAAACATCCGCGGCTTTGCGGCCGTGACCATGTTGGCGTCGGCTGCGGCGCTCATCGCCATGCCAGCCGCCAAGGCGACCGAGACCATCAATCTGACCGCCGTCGACGGCTATCCGCCGAAGACGCTTTGGGTGAAGGAGTTCATCAGTTTCTTCATCCCAGAGATCGACAAGCGCCTGGCCAAAACCGGAAATTACAAGATCAAGTGGAACCAGGCCTGGTCCGGCCAGATCACGAAAAAGAAGAAGGTGCTGCAGGGCCTGCAGAGCGGCCTCGGCGACATCGGTGTTGTGACCACCGTGTTCCATGCCGACAAGGTGCCGCTGCAGATGGTCGCCTACGCGACGCCCTTCGTGACCAGCGACCCGGGCCTGATCGCCCGGACCGTCGACAAGCTCGCCGACACGCATCCGGAATTCCGGGCCGCCTGGAAGAAGTGCAACCAGGTCTACCTGACCAACCTTGCCGTTTTCGACAACTACCAGATCTTCTCCAAGGAGACGATCACGTCGTTTGGCGACTTCAAGGGCAAGAAGATCAACGGCGCTGGCCTCAATCTCCGCTACCTGCAGGGTTTCGGCGCCGCCGGCGTCGGCGGCAGCAGCGTCAAGCACTACAACAACCTGAAGACCGGTGTCGTCGACGGCGCCATGCTGTGGGCGGAGGGTGCCGTCACCTTCAAGCTGCCGGAAGTGGCGCCGCATATGCTGCGGGCCGACATCGGCAGCGCCAACTCGAAGGCGATCACCATGAACGCGGACCGCTGGAATAAGCTGCCGAAAGAAGTGCAGGACGCCATCAAGGGCGCCGCCATCGCCTATCGGGACCACGTCTCCAAGCTGGCCGCCGAGAAGTCGGCCAAGGCCTACGAGGACTTCGTCAAGATGGGCGGCACAATCAACATGATGAGCGCCGACGACCGGGCGAAGTGGGCCAAAACCATGCCCAACGTCGCCAAGGACTGGGCCGCCGACCTGGAAAAGAAAGGTCTGCCCGGCAAGGCGATCCTGACCTCCTACATGGACACCATGCGCGCCGCCGGCCAGCCGATCGTGCGCCAGTGGGATAAAGAGTAACGGAATGCCGGGGTCCGACCCTCTCTCACGGAACCCGACAAAGGGAACGCCGCCCAAGGGCGGCGTTCCAGACCGCTGACAAACCCCATCATTTTTTGGTGGGGTTTGTTGTTTAGGGCTTTTGAGCGATGTGTTGGGCGATTTGCCGGAATATCGGGAAGTCCGGTTTAATGCCGCTCCTGGGCGTGGAAACGT